>Ga0209291_1001391_pt1 | contig 21601 bp, 21 predicted proteins | sample GOMGulsemesocosm_FD_184633 | JGI IMG/M metagenome (GOLD analysis project Ga0209291, IMG submission 184633) | Methane-oxidizing microbial communities from mesocosms in the Gulf of Mexico - GOM9B Gulf of Mexico (SPAdes) (version 2) | ecosystem: Environmental > Aquatic > Marine > Cold seeps...
GTAATGCAAAAAATTCAAGCGAGCGGGAAAAACATATCCATGTTAGTTGCTAGTAATAATGCAACATTTACTAAAAAAGCAAAAGGGCGAATAACGTTTGTATGTAATGATGGTAATCTAATTGATGCTGCTATCCAGAAAACTATTGAAACAGGAGAAGGACAGGTTGTGCAAATGAAGGCAATTGGAACTAATGAAGAAGGAATTGAGGTTTCTACTTTTAATTTTGAATGGACATTGAAGTTAAAGAAAAAGAAATAATTAAATTGTGCTGTAACAAAACAAGTACTCCTTCTACCTATATATTGAATCAATTAAAAAATAAATCAATGATAGCACACGAAATAGATTACGAAATTCACGGAGAAGAAATGCAATATGTAGAAATTGAGTTAGACCCTCAAGAAGGAGTAGTTGCAGAATCAGGATCCTTTATGATGATGGATAATGGTTTAGATATGAGTACCATTTTTGGAGATGGTTCTAATCAAAGTGAAGGTGTGTTAGGAAAATTGTTTTCTGCAGGTAAACGCTTATTAACGGGTGAGAGCTTGTTTATGACCGTTTTTACAAATCATTCTCAACAAAAGCGTAAAGTAAGCTTCGCTTCTCCTTATCCAGGGTCAATCATCCCTATAGATTTAGCGGAAAAAGGAGGGAAGTTTATTTGTCAGAAAGATGCTTTTTTATGTGCGGCAAAAGGAGTGTCCATAGGTGTTGAGTTTTCAAAAAAATTAGGAAGAGGTTTCTTTGGAGGTGAAGGGTTCATCATGCAGAAATTAGAAGGTGATGGTATGGCATTTGTGCATGCAGGAGGAACAATTTGTAAAAAAGAGCTTACAGCTGGTGAAACATTAAAAGTTGATACAGGATGTTTAGTCGGTTTTTCACAAACAGTAAATTATGATATTGAATTTGTTGGCGGAATAAAAAACACTGTTTTTGGAGGGGAAGGATTGTTTTTCGCCACACTTCAAGGACCAGGAACTGTTTATATACAATCACTACCATTTAGTAGGTTAGCTTCAAGAGTAATTGCTGCTATTCCTAGAGGTGGTAATGCTAAGGGAGAAGGAAGTGTCTTAGGAGGTTTAGGTAATTTGTTAGACGGTGACAATAGGTTTTAATATCACGTAATTTTTATAATTGATAATTTTATAATGTTTAATTAATAGTTGTAAATCAGAAGGTTATAGTATTGTGGTATTCGTAATTATCAATGCGTTTAATTATGTAATTAATTATTTGTGAACAGTATGATTTATTAATCTTTTAAAAACTTTAACATTTATTATGATATTATTAGATGTAATTTTTGTTACTTAGAGCAACTTAAAAACTTATTATACATGGCAAGAGCAATGTTTGATTACACTAAAACGATACTTGAACGAGTTAGTTTTGATGCTAATCTATTCTGTAAAGAACTCCAGAAAGCAATTGAAAGGTTATTGCCTTATGAAATTGATGAATTGAGAATTTGGATAGGAAATCTGACTTTACAGAAACCAGAATTGAATCAATGTTTAATCTATTTAGAAAAATAAAAAAAGCAACCATTTTGGTTGCTTTTTTTATTTTCTATCATTAAGTTTTTTAGATGCCCACATTGAATTAAGTAGTTGTTTACTGTTGATAGTCAATACGCACAAACCCTAAATTGGCAGGGTTACCGACATTACGTTTGTACCCTTCTAAATAAGGAATAGTAGTTAAGGAGTATGTTAAATCCAGTTCTAATTCTAAAGTTCCATAAGTACATATTAATTTTCCCGAAGAATCAAACAACCATGTTCCATTCGTTGTAGTAGTGTCATCAGTAATACTCATAGTTCCGTCAACATTAAATGTAATATCCATATTAACTGTAGTTGGAGTACTTGGATTAGCATCGTTATTATATGCGCCATCAAACTGCCCACTAAACTGATGTAGTAAATTAGGGCTAGTAGTAGCAAATCCTGCAGAATTTGTAGCGGTAACCATTACAATGTTACTCCCTAGAGGTAAGTCCTCATTCCATGATAACTCACCAGTTGTTTCATCAAGGCTAATTCCTGTGTAATTAGCATCTAAAGCATAGGTGCCGGTTTCATTTCCCCAATTAATATTTGGGGCAACAGTTCCATGCGTGTAAAATGGAATTGGAGTTTCACCAGGGTAGTAAAAGTCAGATGGTGCACTTACTGAAGTATCATCTTTATCCGATGAGCACGATATAAGGGATATGCAAAAAAGACATACCCAAAAAGATTGTTTTAATACTAACATAGTTAAAGGTTTAGTTTACAATATATGTTTTTTTTTCGGACTAATAATATTAAGGTCATGAAAAGCAATAGCACCCCGAACTACATTGTCAATAGTATCTTTTAAAGCATTTGTTATTTGAATTTTTAATTCGCTTTTGTGATATAGTAAGCTTACTTCTCTAGCGGGTTTAGGGTCATTGAAATGCTTTAGGTTTATAACATCACATTTTAATAATTGTTTGGAATGTAAATATGGTAATAATGTCATTCCTAAACCTTCATCAGCTAGTTTAGTTAGGGTTTCAAAACTCCCGCTTTCAAGTTGAAACTTTTTTGGGTTGCTGTTTTTTGAAGCACTACATAAATTAATAATCCCATCTCTAAAGCAATGTCCATCTTCTAGCAATAATATATCTTCAAGAGCTAAATCAGCAATACTAATGGTTTTTTCACCTGTTAGACGATGATTTTTAGGGATGTATCCCACAAAAGGTTCATAGTATAACGGACGCTCAATTAGGTTTTCTTCAGTTAAAGGTGTTGCAGCTATTCCAGCATCTATTTGTCCATCATTTAGTTGTTTTATAATTTCTGATGTGGTTAATTCTTTTATTTTTAATTGAACTTTTGGGTGCTTTTCAATAAATGTTTTTAAAAACATAGGTAACAATGTAGGCATGATAGTTGGTATGATCCCAATTTTAAATTCACCACCTATAAACCCTTTTTCTTGGTCAATAATGTCTGTTATTCTATCAGATTCATTCACAATATTTTTGGCTTGAGCTACTATTTTTTTACCAACTTCAGTAAGTTCGATAGGTTTTTTACTCCTGTCAAAAATTTTGATCGACAATTCATCTTCTAGCTTCTGTATTTGCATACTTAAAGTAGGCTGCGTAACAAATGAATGTTCGGCTGCTTTGGTGAAGTTTTTGTATTTGGCTACTGCCAACACGTAATTTAATTGGGTTATGGTCATAGTTTATAAATTCTGATGATAAAGATATAAAAACTATCAATTAAAACTATGGTTATTTTGTTTTTAATAGATGTTACTTTTGATTAAAAATAAATAGAGATATTATGAGAACAACAATTTTAGGATTAAGTGAGGTATATGCTAGTGAAGTTTCTGAAAATTTGAATGAATTATTAGCAAGTTTTCAAACTTATTATCAGAATTTAAGAGGAATTCATTGGAACATCAAAGGAAAACAGTTTTTTGAATTGCATGTTAAATTTGAAGAGCTGTATACTGATGCAACGATAAAAGTGGATGATATAGCAGAACGAATATTGACTTTAGGAGAAGTACCATTACATACTTTTGAAGACTATCAGCAAAAAACTAAAGTTTTAATAGGTAAAAATATTACGAATGATGAAAAAGCAGTTCAACTTATAATTGACTCATTATCGTCATTATTAAAATTAGAAAGACAATTACTTGAATTATCAGGTGAAGCTAGCGATGAAGGAACAAATTCACTAATGAGTGGCTTTATTACGGAACAAGAAAAAACGATCTGGATGATGCAATCCTGGTTGGGATAGTAGTTTCAAATAAAATGATCACCATTTTTGGTGATCATTTTATTTGAATTTATTTATAACAGCTTATAACCTGATTTCTATATCCAAATTTTCATTAGAAACCTTGAATTTGGCGTCTTCAAAAATTGGCGGGCCAAAACTCATTTCATTATTTGAAGTACCATAATTTTCTTTTGGCATTCCGTTTAATTCAAAATCCATCCTGTTGTTGGCATTTTCATCATGAACAACCATAATTGCATATTGACCTTCCGGGATGTTTTTAAAAACTACTTTAATTTCCCCGTTTTTTATTTCCTCTTTTATCCTTTTCAAGGCAGGTACTCCTCTAGCCATAAATGTTTCTTGATCGTGTAATCCAAGCAAAATAAAACCATTATTACTTTTAATGTTATTAATTTGTACATTAATATCAACTCCTTTTGGTTCTTGGGCATGAGTGATATAGTTACAAATTACTAAAAAGATTCCTAAAACTAATGTTTGCATAATTCCTGTTTTTTATTGATTATGGTACAAATATCAAGAAAGAGTGTTATGTACCCAAAAAGGAATTACTGAACTGTAGTTTTTTGTAGGTGAATTGTAAAAAAAAATCTCTGCTATTTCTAACAGAGATTTTTACCCCAAAAAAACTTACTTATCTTCACAAGGTTTAACTTGCGAAGAATGTAAAGATAATAAATAAACATATGTTGGGAAATACCTAAAACCGGGTATTTTTTAATAGCTAAACATGGTGATTCGCAGGTGTTTATGGTTAGTAGGTGCTCGCTTTTAAATAAATATCGTTAATAGGCCACTCACCTTTATCAATGGCTTCATTTGCTATTTTGTCAATAACATCAAGCCCCTTAGTTACTTTTCCAAAAGCGGTATGCTCGTTATTCAAATGATGTAATCCTTTTTCTTTATGAACAATAAAAAACTCATAAGCGTCAGATAGTTTTTTGGGGTTTTGATTCCATCTTCTTGCTGAAGACAGGGTTCCTTTATCATGCTTATGACTAGTAAATTCAGGAGGTATTTTGTAATCCCCTATTTTTTTTCGCAATTCTCTAGTGCTTTTTTTGTCAGATTGTCCAGCTTGGATGATAAAATCTGAAACAACTCTATGAAAACAACTCGTGTCAAAATAGCCTTGGTTTATTAAAAATAGAAAATTGGCTCTATGTAATGGGGTATTACTAAATAATTGAATGTGAATGTTTCCTAAACGAGTTTCAATTAAAACATTAGTTTGCTTATGTGTTTTTCCGTATTCAGTTAAAAAAGGGATCACTTTTTTTTGAGTAATTAAAGGAGTTAAATCCTTTAGCTCTTTTTTTTCTTTTTTAGTTTCTATTGGTAGTTTCACCTCTTTTTTTTGCGAAGTTTGTTTATCTTGGCAACTAATTAGTACCACGATAAAAACTAAAAATAGATTCTTTATTTTAACCATGACTTTAAAAGACTTTGAGGAATTAATTCCAAAAATAAAAAAATCATCTTTACCAGGTATCGATTCACAATTTAAATTAGCTCCGTCAATTCGGAAAAAATTAGGAAAGTCAATTAACCTTTCAAAACGTAATCCTAAAAAAGCGGCAGTATTATCGTTGTTGTTTCCTGATATAGATGGGGAAATGAAAATGGTTTTTATGTTAAGGAAAACATATGAGGGGGTACATTCTAATCAAATAGGCTTTCCTGGAGGAAAAATTGAAGCTGATGACGTTTGTTTACAAGCAACTGCTTTAAGGGAAACATTTGAAGAAATTGGTGTACATTCAAAAAAAATAACGGTGTTAAAAGAACTGACGGATGTGTATATCCCACCAAGTAATTTTTTGGTAAAACCATTTTTAGGGGTAGTAAAGGAAAGACCGGTGTATATCTTAGAAGAAAAGGAAGTGGAGAGATTAATTGAAATTCCTCTTCATGAAATTTTGTCGGATGATTTTGTTTCTTCAAAAATAATTAATACTTCTTATGCTCAGGATATTGAAGTGCCAATATTTAAGTTTAAGGAAGAAGTAATCTGGGGAGCAACTGCTATGATGTTAAGTGAAATTAAAGATTTAATTTTATCAGATGAATATTAAATTTGATACATTTGTAATGCTAAAATTTAAAAATTAATGGGATTATTTAAAAGAAATCCTTTTGGACATATACTTTTTTTAAAGAAAACACTGATAAGAACTATAGGGGTTCTTACACATAGGCGTTTTAGAGGATTTAATGAATTGCAAATTGAAGGTTCGGAGATCATAAAAAATTTACCTAATAAAAATGTACTATTTGTATCAAACCATCAAACTTATTTTGCAGATGTTACAGCAATGTTTCATGTGTTTAATGCAAGTTTGAGTGGTAGGGTAGATTCTATAAAAAATGTAGGTTATTTATGGCAACCGAAGTTGAACATATATTACGTTGCAGCTAAGGAAACAATGAAAGCTGGTTTACTACCAAGGATTATGGCGTATGCGGGCGCTGTAAGTATTGATAGAACATGGAGAAGTAAAGGGAAAGAGGTAAACAGACAAGTAAAAATGAGTGATATAAGCAATATCGCAACAGCACTTGATGATGGTTGGGTTATTACTTTTCCTCAGGGTACAACCACTCCTTTTAAACCAATTAGACGAGGGACAGCACATATAATAAAACAGCATAGACCTATTGTTATTCCGATAGTTATTGATGGTTTTAGACGTTCATTTGATAAAAAAGGATTGCGTTTAAAGAAAAAAGGAATATTACAATCATTTATTATAAAGGAACCTTTAAAAATTGACTATGAAAATGACTCCGTTGATGATATTGTTACACAATTAGAATATGCAATTGAACAACACGAATCTTTTTCTAAAGTAATTCCTCTTAAGAGTTTAAAAGAAATGGAAGAGCTTAATAAATTGAGAGAATGGGAATATTAGTTTAAGAGCATTGCTTAAAAACAAAAAGAGGCTAACATTAATGTTAGCCTCTTTTTGTTTTAGTTAAAATAGGTTATAAATCTAATTGTTTTAATTCGTTATGGTTTTTATTTAACTTACGCATTAATATTCCGTATAGCAAAAAGTAAACGAAAAGACAGATACCAATAACAATCGCAGTAATAATTAAAATAGCAAATGCTAGAATAAAGTAATCTTTAATAGTAACTAATGGATAAGCAATGTCATTATTTACTCCCATAGGCATTGTAAGTGTATGATATGAAGTAAAAATCATCATTACAGCTATCAAACTTAAGTTTATTAATACAAATTGTTTAACAGTTTTACGTGTTTTAATAATGTTGTTTAATAAATCTTTTACACTACTGGTCGTATTAATTGTTTGATAGTTTTTGAAAAATTTATACGAATAAATAATAGGAATAAGTATACCAGTAATAGTAATAGTGGTCTCTAACCACATAGGTAAATTTAATTCGTTTTCAGAATTTGTAAGTAAAAGAACTCCCGAAGTTAGTCCGAGTCCTAGTTCTATCATGCAAATAATAAAAATCCATTTTACCGCTGAAGAAGATTTTTTTAAAATCATTTTATATATTGTATCAGCCGTAATTTTTGGATGAGTTTCTTTATTCCAGTTTTTTTTGAGTATATCTAATTCTTCCATAATCACGGACTTAATATTTTTTTTAATTTTCCTTTAGCTCTATTCATCTTCACTCGAGCATTAACTTCGCTAATACCCATCGTTTCGGAAATTTCCTTATAGCTTTTATCTTCGAGATATAAAAAAATTAATGCTTTTTCAATATCTGATAGTTGCTTTATAGCAGCGTACATTAATTTTAGTTGCTCTTCTTCTGTATCGTCATACTCATCAGCTTTAATTTTAAAATGAAAATCAGCAATATCATTTGTTTTTATTTTGCGTTTCGATTTTCTATACAGTGTTATAGCAGTATTTAAAGCAATACGATACATCCATGTACTAAACTTAGCCTCCCCTCTAAATTTAGGGAATGCTCTCCATAACTGTATAGTAACTTCTTGAAACAAATCATTATGAGCATCTTGGTTATTAGTGTATAACCTACATACTTTATGTATAATGTTTTGGTGCTTCTCTAGTTGAGTAACAAATTTATGCTCTAGTTCCTTTTCCACTAATTGAGTTGTTCTTTAAGGTAAGTCTTAAAAAGCTTGAGTTTGTTACAAGTCTTTTAATTTTAATTGTAAAATTACAATTCAGTATTGTAAATTAACAGTTCAGATAATAAACTTTTTTTTAGGAAGATTAAAAAATGACCTTTGTATAACGGTAAAAACAAACTATGAGTGATTTAGTAAAACACATTAAATACGCATTGCTGTCAGGAGTAATAATTTTTATTTTCATCAAGTTGATTTCTGTTTTGCTAGGAAGCCCTTTTGTGGTTGATTTAAATTTAGGAATACAGTTTTTATGGTGTATGTTATACACAATAGTATTGTATGGGGTTAACTTAAGTGTGTATTTGTTTTTTGATAAAAAGTACGGAAAAGAAGTATATAGAATAAGTCGCTTAACTTTAGGGTTTGTAAGTTCCGTAATAGTAACATTAAGTGCTGTGTTTTTGTTGAGGATAGTAAAGGAAGTAATTATAGAAGGAGGCGCTTTTGCTACTTTTTTGAATGAAGAAAATCCGAAGAATTATATCATTCCGTTTATTATTACTGTTGTAGTATCATTGTTTTTTATATCGTTTTATTCTTTTAAAGCATTACAGGATAAGAAAATTAAACAGCAGAAAATTATCGCTGGTACAGCTAACGCTAAATATGAAAGTTTAAAAAGTCAGTTAGACCCACATTTTTTATTTAATAGTCTTAATGTATTAGTGTCATTAATAGAAGAAGATACAGATAAAGCGCAAAAATTCACAACATCTTTGTCAAAAGTGTATCGGTATGTGTTAGAGCAAAAAGATAAGGATTTAGTATCGTTAGAAGAAGAGTTGACCTTTGCTAAAACATATATGTCATTGTTGAAAATGAGATTTGAAAATGCAATAGATTGTAGAATTCCAGAGAAGGTTAATAATCCTGAAGCCAAAATTGTTCCGTTATCACTACAAATTTTATTGGAAAACTGTGTGAAACATAATATTGTAAGTGAGCAAAAACCATTGCGCATTAATATAGTAGAATCAATTAATACGCTAACTGTAACTAATAATTTTCAAGAGAAGAAATCATTAAACAAATCTAGCGGAATAGGCTTGAAAAATATTATAGAACGTTATCAGATATTATCAACGAGGACAATTTCAATCAATCAATCAAAAAGCGAATTTAAAGTAGAATTACCATTATTAACTAAAAAAGCATCAATTATGAAAACTACAACATCACATACAAATTATGAAAATGCAAGAAAACGTTTAGAGAATTTAAAAGGACTTTATTGGAGTGTAATTGCATATATTATTGTTATCCCATTTCTAATATTTATAAACTTTAAAACTAGTTGGCATGAACACAAATGGTTTTTTTATCCAATGTTAGGTTGGGGAGTAGGTATCGCCTTTCAAGCTTATGAAGTTTATGGGAAAGACAAGTATTTCGGTAAGTCTTGGGAAAATAGAAAGCTTGAAGAGTTTATGAAAGAAGAGGAGGAAAACTTGAACCGTTGGGAATAAAATGATTATTAGTAAAAGAAAATATTATGGAAAAATATAGTGAAAAGAGTCGTTACAATAGGGCGAAAAAAAAAGTAGACAGAATTAAGGGGTTTTATACGCATGCAATTGTATATGGAGTTATAAACACAATACTTTTGTTGATGATTTATACTGGTTATGCGAATGTTACTGATTTTTGGAATTTAGGTTCTTTTTCTACAGCTATTGGATGGGGGATAGGATTATTGATTCATGGTATATCAGTGTTTGGGAAAGAACTTTTTTTTAGCTCTAATTGGGAAGAACAAAAAATGAAACAGTTTTTAAAAGAAGAGGAACAAAACAATCATAAATGGGAGTAGTTATGGATAAGCATTTGGATAATGATCGGTATGAACGTGCAAAGAAAAGAGTAGAGAAAATAAAAGGTTTTTATTGGCACTTTGCATCTTACTTTATTGTAAACATGTTTATAAGTTGCAGTAAAATTGTAAGTAATATGAATAATGGAGAAAGCTTCTCTGAGGCGTTTTTTGATTTCGGAACATTTGCTTTATGGGTGTTTTGGGGAATTGGAATCTTTTTTCATGCTTTTGGGGTTTTTGGAAGGCATCTTTTATTTGGGGAAAAATGGGAGAGTAGAAAAATACAAGAGTTTATGGAAAAAGAGAAGCAGCAAGAAAATAAATGGCAATAATTTGTTAATATTAAATTTAAGGAATGAAAGTATTAATTATAGAAGATGAAAAGCCTGCAGCAAGAAGATTGAACAGGATGTTAGAAAAACAGCAAGTGGAAGTAAGTACTATGTTGCATTCCGTAGCAGAGGCAAAGCAATGGTTCCTGGCAAACGAACATCCCGATTTAATTTTTTTGGACATACAATTATCTGATGGTGTATCTTTTGAGATTTTTGAAGAAATAGAAATTAAAAGCGCCGTTATTTTTACAACTGCGTATGATCAATATGCACTGGAAGCCTTTAAGTTAAATAGTATTGATTATCTTTTAAAGCCCATTGACGAGGATGATTTAATAGCTGCTATTGAAAAGTACAAGTCATTTAAACCCCAACAGGAAAATGCGATGATTTCTTTAGCTGATGTAAAAAAGTTACTTGTAAATGAAACAGAAAAAGAATATAAAACCCGATTTACAATAAAAATCGGGCAGCATTTAAAAATGATTTCAGTAGAGGATATCGAATGTTTTTATAGTGAAAACAAGTCAACATATCTTTCTAAAACAGATGGGAGAAGTTATTTGCTTGATGTAACGTTAGAGCAATTAGAGGAACAATTGGAACCCAAACATTTTTTCAGAATTAGTCGAAAATTCTTTATTAATATCAATGCTGTTAAAGATATCGTTGCTTACGCGAATTCCAGGTTAAAAATACATTTAAATAAATACCATGAACAAGAACTTATAGTAAGTAGAGAACGCGTTAAAGAATTTAAAACATGGTTGGGTTAATCTTTTTTATTACATTTAACGCTTTATTAACCTAAATTATAATTATTTAATTTAAATAGTATGAAACATAACTTACGAAAAAGTGTGTTAGCCCTAATGGTGCTAACTGGTACTTGTTCCGTTTTTGCTCAAAAAAAGCAAAGTACTTGGGACTTAACAAAAAGTGAAAATGCTCAAAAATCTCTTCAAGAGGTTGGAGTTATCAGATGTTCTTCAGTAGAATACAATGAAGCTTTAAAGGAAAAGTATAATTTACCTTCAGATCAACAATTTGAAAATTGGATAGCGCCCAAAGTTGCTGCATATAAAGCACAAAAAGCAGCTAATCCTAATAAAATTAGTGCAGTATCTACATTACCAATGATCTTTCATGTTTTTGCAGATGCTGGTTCAGCTAATGATATTCCAGCAGCATATGTTCAGGCTCAAACTGATCAGCTAAACTTGGATTATGGAAACTTGTCTGGTTCTACATTTGGAGCAGCAGCAGATACAGAATTACAATTTTGTATGGCGCAAGTAGATCCAAATGGTATTGGTTTAGCAGAACCTGGAATTAATAGAATTACCGCTTACGGTGATGGTCCTTTCTCTGCAAATGATTTTGATACTGTAATGAAAGCAGCTACACAATGGGATCCTACAAAATATATTAATGTTTGGGTAGGAAGCTTAAGTGGTGGACTTCTTGGTTATGCTCAATTTCCTGATGGTTCTGGTTTAGCTGGAATGAATCCAGTAGGAGGTGCAGCAGATACTGATGGTGTTGTAATTGTTAACAGTTCAGTAGGTTCAGTAGCAAACCCAAATCCAAATGGAGGTGTTTATAATGCTGGTAGAACTTTAACACATGAGTTAGGGCACTGGTTAGGATTACGTCATATATGGGGTGATACAGGAGCATGTACAAACGATGATTTTTGTGCTGATACTCCAGATGCTACAGGTTCTAACTTTGGTTGTGTAACTCAAGATAGTTGTCCTAGTGATGGTTTAGGAAATGATTTATCTGCAAACTATATGGATTATTCGGATGATGGGTGTATGGATGTTTTTACAGCAGATCAGGCAGCAAGAATTCAAGTAGTTATGGCTAACTCTCCTAGAAGAATGGAGTTGTTAACATCTACAGTATGTGACATTGATTACTCAATGTTTTTTGCAACTACAGAATTAGATGCTTGTGAAACTGCTGGAGATCCAGTGTACACATTTGATTATGATGCAGCAACAGGATTTTCTGATGTTGTTACTTTTAGTTATGCTGTTTTACCTGCAGGTCCTACTGTGACTTTTTCTCAACCAAATGCGAATGCTGATACAAATGGTATCACTGCTACGGTTTCGGGAGCTACTCCAGGAGTGTACACAATAACAGTAACAGGAACTTATGGAACAGAAACAAAAGATACAGTGCTTACGTTAGAAGTATTTGCTTCTGCTGTTGCAACTCCAGTATTAACATCACCAGCTGATGCTGCAACAAACGTTGCTGATCATACTTTAGTTTGGAATGCTATTGCAAATGCAACTAGTTATGATGTTAATATATATGACGATCCAGGATTGGGGAATTTAGTTGAAAATGCAACTGTAAATACAAATACATATACAGCTACAACTTTAGCGGCTCAAACAATGTATTATTGGACAATTACTGCTAACAATGCAGTATGTGCAACAGTAAGTGCTGTTCCGACAGCGTTTAGTTTTGAAACAGCAAATATTGCATGTAATACTGAAGCCTCTTCGGGAGCTAATAATGGAATTGTAATACCTGCAGGTCTAGGTGGTAACCCTGAAGAAGGGGCTCCAGCGGTTTCTGTAATCAATTATAATGGAGGTGTTACAATTACAGATGTTAATGTAACATTAAATATTACTCACGTGTGGGTAGAAGATATTAGAGTAGTATTAAGAAGTCCTGCTGGGACGGAAGTTGAGTTATTTGCTAACATTATTGGTAATGCACAAAACTTCACAAACACAGTGTTAGATGATCAAGCGGCTGGTCCGTTATCAGGAGCTGCTGCAGGTGATATGCCTTTTACGGGGACTTACCAACCAGACAATTTGCTTTCAGCATTTAATAATGAAACATCTATGGGAGATTGGACTTTAGAGGTATACGATTTCTGGGATACAGATGATGGTACTGTTGATGACTGGTCTATTGAAATTTGTGGAGCACCATTACCTGATGCAGATGCAGATGGAGTTCCGGATGTTACTGATAATTGTGTGAATACACCAAACCCTGATCAAGCAGATTGGAATAATAATGGAACAGGTGATGTTTGTGAGGATTCAGATAGTGATACTATTATGGATGATATAGATAACTGTGTTTCAACTCCTAATACTGGTCAAGCGGATGTTGATGGTGATGGAGTAGGTGACGCATGTGACAACTGTGTTGATACAGCAAACCCATTACAAGAAGATGTTGATGCTGATGGTGTAGGTGATATTTGTGACAACTGTCCTGATACGCCAAACCCATTACAAGAAGATATAGAAGGAGATGGTGTTGGTGACGCTTGTCAAGTTTATGACGCTGATAATGATGGAATCTTAGATGACGTAGATAACTGTCCAGATGTTCCTAATCCAGGTCAAGAAGATATTGATGGTAATGGAATTGGTGATGCTTGTCAGGATACTGATGCTGATGGGGTATTAGATATTAATGATAATTGTGTTAATACTGCTAATACAGATCAAGCAGATTCTGATAACAACGGAATTGGTGATGCTTGTCAAGATGTTGATAATGATGGTGTGATAGATGTTAATGATAACTGTGTAAATACACCAAACTCAGGTCAAGAAGATTTAAATAATGATGGTATTGGTGATATTTGTGAGTCAATTATCCCTGCTGATACATTAACTCCAAATGGAGATAATCAAAATGATTTTTGGCATATTGAAAACATAGAATACCAAGCTAGTAGTACTGTAAAAGTATTTAACCGTCATGGTGTAAAAGTATTTGATGCTTCAAATTATGTAAACGATACTTGGGGAGGAGAGTCTACCGAAGGAGGAAGTGGATTATTGCCAGCAGGTTCATACTATTACGTAATAGAGTACACTTCTAATCAAGGAGAAGCTATGACTGTGAAAGGTTGGATGTACATTAACTATTAATAATTTATTGAAAAAATAATAACACTTACTAGGTGATAATTGCTTAGTAAGTGTTTAAAAAAAATAAAAATACAGATGAAAAAAATATATAAACTAGCAGGTGTTTTTGCTTTGTTGTTTTCAGTAAGTTCAGTTGCACAACAAACTCCAGAATATACATTTTGGAGACAGAACATGAGTTTAATTAACCCTGCATATGTAGGGAGTACTGAGAAGACAGAGATTAATGTAATTAGTTATAAAGATCAGTTTAGAGGAGTCCAAGATGGTCCAGAAACACAATCAATAGCAGCTCAAGGGAGTTTTAATGACAAAGTTGGAATTGGTTTGGAGATTGTTTCTGACAGAGTTTTTATCCAAAAAGAAACAAATGTTTTTGCTAATTTTTCATACAAATTAAGTTTTGGAGAAGGAAAAGACTTGTTTTTAGGGTTAAAAGCTGGAGGGAGTTTCTTTAATGTAGATTTTACAAGATTACAAACCCCAGATCCAATTAATCAGGGGCAAGTGAGTAAGTTTAACCCAAATTTCGGAATAGGAGCTTATTATAAGGCGGACAAGTATTTTGTAAGTTTATCAGCTCCAAGAATATTGCAAGCAGAACGTTATGAAGAAATAGCAGGAGGTTCAGCACAAGAAGCTACTGATGCAACATTAGTAATGTTTGGAGGAGGATATTATTATGATTTAAATGAAAATATTCAATTAATACCAGCATTAATGACTAGGTATATTGATGGAGCTCCATTTGGATTAGATTTTAGTGCTTCAGCACGGTTCTATAAAAAGTTTGAGTTAGGTGGTAATTATAGGTTAAATGATTCAGTGTCAGTAATGGCTTCATTTGAGTTAGCAGAAATGCTAGATTTAGGATTTGCCTATGATTTTGCAACATCAGATATCAAAGATCATTCTGATGGAGGACCGGAATTTTTACTTAAAGTAAAGTTCTAAGTTTTTCAGAATAAATTAAAAGTAAAAGGTCTTCCATGCGGAAGACCTTTTTTTTTGGGATAAATTTTAAGTAGTTTTGTGGTATGATAAAAGAACTACAGTTACGAGTGTCAATTAGAGAAGAAAAAAAAGAAGGAATTCTTGATATTAAAGCTGCTAGCTTTTTGGGTATTGATAAAAAGGAAATTAATGCCGTTAAAATTCTTCGAAAGTCAATTGACGCAAGAAAGAAACTTATAATGTTTAATTATAAAGTAGCTGTATATATACAAGAGTTGCCGCCAGAAACTTCTGATTATAAATTTGATTATAAGGATGTTTCTTCTGCGAAAGAAATACATATTATTGGTTTTGGTCCTGCTGGAATGTATGCAGCGTTGCGTTGTATTGAGTTAGGGTATAAGCCAATTGTTTTAGAACGCGGTAAAGATGTTCAAAACAGAAGGCGTGATTTGAAAGCAATCAATCAAGATCATTTTGTAAATGAGGATTCTAATTACTGCTTTGGAGAAGGTGGAGCGGGAACCTATTCTGATGGTAAATTATATACAAGGAGTTTAAAGCGTGGGGATGTACGTCGTATTTTTGAAAATTTAGTGTACCATGGTGCAACAGATCAAATTTTAGTAGATGCGCATCCACATATTGGAACCAATAAGTTGCCTAAAGTAGTCACTAATATCAGAGAGACGATATTGAAGTATGGTGGAGAAGTTCATTTTGAGACTAAAGTGGTTGATTTTGTTGTAATAGATAAAAAGATAAAAGCTATTCATCTAAAAAATGGGGCAGAAATGACTGTTAATGCTGTAATTCTAGCAACAGGACATTCAGCTAGAGATGTTTATGAGTTGTTACATGATAAAAATATAGCATTAAAGGCAAAATCTTTTGCAATGGGAGTTCGTGTAGAGCATCCACAACAAATTATTGACTCTATTCAGTATCATTGTCAAGATGAGCGTAATGAATTATTGCCAGCTGCTGCATATAGTTTAGTGCATCAGGTAAAGGATAGAGGTGTGTATTCATTTTGTATGTGTCCTGGAGGTTTTATTGTTCCAGCGGCTACTGCAAATGGTGAAGTTGTGGTGAATGGAATGTCGCCATCAAAAAGAAATAATGAATTTGCAAATTCAGGAATCGTTGTAGAAATTGATGTTGAAAAAGATATTCCTAAATACAATGATTTTGGAGTTTTAAAAGGTTTGGAGTTTCAAAAAGATTTAGAAAAATTAGCATTTAATGCAGGTGGAAGAAGTCAAGTAGCCCCAGCCCAGCGTTTAACTGATTTTGTGGAAGGGAGGTTATCAAACGATTTAAATCCTACCTCATATCAACCGGGGTTGAAATCAGCACCATTACATTCTTTATTGCCAAAAATGATTGGAGGTAGATTACGAAAAGGATTCGCAGCATTTGGCCAAAAAATGAATGGATTTTATACGGATCAAGCAAATGTAATAGGAGTAGAATCTAGAACTTCATCTCCAGTAAATATTCCTAGAAAAGAAAATCTATCACATCCTGAGGTGGAAGGATTGTACCCTTGTGGAGAGGGTGGTGGTTATGCAGGTGGTATAATTTCCGCTGCAATGGATGGAGAACGATGTGCTGAGGCAGCAATTGAAAATTTATAAAAATAAAAAAAATGAATATTACTTCTTTTTCTGTTTTGGAGACAGAGCGGTTAATTTTACGTCAAGTTAATGAGTCAGATGCAAGTGAAGTGTTTTTTCTTCGGTCAAGTCCAGAGGTAGGAAAGTATATAGCTAGAGATTTTCAAACTGAGATTAGTCAGTCAATAAAATTTATAAAGGACAGAAATGTAGATATATCTCAGAATAAGATAGGGTATTGGGGGATTACTTTAAAGAATAATTCAAAACTAATTGGGACAATTTGTCTGTGGAACTTTACAGAGGATAATACAGTTGCTGAAGTTGGTTATGATTTAATGCCAGAATTTCAAAAGAAGGGGATTATGTCTGAAGCTTTAAAAGCGGTAGTTACTTACGGATTCCAAGAACTAGAGTTTTCAAGAATTGAAGCTTTTACGCATAAAGAGAATCAAAGCTCTAGGTCATTATTAGTGAAAAATAAATTTCAACTGCATCCAACCCGTGTTGATGAAGGATTTCCAGAGAATATTATTTTTGAACTGTATAGTGAAAACTTTAAAGAGTAACATGGTTATTTAGTGTAGACTCCAGTAGGTAATATTTGAGTTCCATATCCTTGATGTTCATGGTTATAGTGTGTGCCAAGAGTTGGGGGTAAGATGAAGTGATTTTTTGTGTTAATCATAACTAAATTTAATCTAATTGAAATTAATAACAAAAATACTAATTATCGGTTTTGTGTGGCCCGAGCCTAATTCTTCTGCTGCAGGAAGTAGAATGCTGCAGTTAATAGAGTTGTTTCAAAAACAAAACTGGGAAGTTCATTTTGCTACAACAGCTTCGGAGACACCTCATATGGTTGAATTGGATGTGCTAGGGGTGTTGGTGCAGCAGATTAAACTGAACCATGATAGTTTTGATGAGTATGTAAGTGTATTACAGCCAGATGTGGTGGTGTTTGATCGTTTTATGATTGAAGAGCAATTTGGTTGGCGTATTGCAGAGCAATGCCCTGATGCAATTCGTGTTTTAGATACGGAAGATTTACATTGTTTACGTAAAGTCCGACAAGAAGCGTTTAAGAAGAACATTGAGTTTACTACAGATATGCTATTGAGTTCAGAAATAGCAAAACGTGAATTAGCAAGTATTTATCGATGTGATTTGTCTTTAATGATTTCTACTTATGAAATGTATTTGCTACAAGAGGTTTTTAGAGTAGATGAATCCTTATTATGTTATTTACCATTTTTGCTCGAAAAAATTACTGATGATAAAATTCTAGGATTACCGAAATTTGAAGATAGGCAACATTTTATGTGTATTGGTAACTTTAGGCATGAGCCAAACTGGAATATGGTACTATATTTAAAGCAAACCATCTGGCCGATGATTAGAAAAGAATTGCCTAAAGCCGAGTTGCATATATATGGTTCGTATCCTTCAGAAAAAGTAACACAGTTAAATAAAAAAACAGAAGGCTTCCTGGTTAAGGGGTGGGTAGATGATGTAAACAGAGTGATGAGAGAGTCTCGTGTTTGTTTAGCGCCAATTCGTTTTGGTGCAGGGATTAAAGGGAAGTTTACTGATGCTATGCAAAATGGTTTGCCAAGTGTAACTACTTCTGTTGGAGCTGAGGGAATGAGTGGTGACTATTCATGGAGTGGTATTGTTGCTGATGGAGCAAAAGAGATAGCTCGTGCAGCTATAGATTTGTATCAGAATGAACAAGAATGGCTGAAGTCACAAGAAAATGGGGTTACAATTATCAATACTATTTACAGTAATATTAAATATCAAGAAAACTTTATTACGACATTGAAATCCTTTTCTAAATCTTTGAGTCAGCATAGGAATTTAAATTTTATTGGTGCTATGTTAATGCATCATTCGTTTAAAAGTACCAAGTATTTGTCTAAATGGATTAGTGAAAAAGAGAAAAACAAATAAACATCTTGTTAGATAAGCTGTTTTAAGCAGTTTTTAAATCTGCTTTTTTGTAGTGTCTACTTTTTTTGGTGTCAATTTCGAAATAAGACTTGTTTTAGTGGTTTTAAGCAGCTTTTAGTTTAATTCGGTAATGTTGACAACTCTGGTTATTCTATCTGTTAGAAGTCGTTCTATTTTGTTTCAATTCATTATATTTGTCTGTCTTCATAAAAAATGAAGGAATAATAGCAATTATTTATGAGCGAAGAAAATAAAAAAAATCAGTATTCGGCAGATAGTATTCAGGCATTGGAAGGAATGGAGCATGTACGTATGCGTCCTTCGATGTATATTGGAGATGTTGGAGTGCGAGGATTACATCATTTAGTATACGAGGTTGTAGATAACTCTATTGATGAGGCAATGGCAGGTCATTGTGATACTATTGACGTATGGATAAATGAAAATAATTCAGTTTCTGTTTTAGATAACGGTCGTGGTATTCCAGTCGGAATTCATAAAAAAGAAGGCGTTTCTGCTTTAGAGGTAGTAATGACTAAAATTGGTGCCGGAGGAAAGTTTGATAAAGATTCCTATAAAGTATCTGGAGGACTTCACGGTGTTGGGGTTTCTTGTGTTAACGCACTTTCTAATCATTTAAGAGCTACTGTTTATAAAGATGGTAAAGTTTGGGAGCAAGAGTATCAGAAAGGTAAAAGTATGTACCCTGTTAAGCCAATTGGTGAAACAGATAAAAATGGTACTATGGTTACTTTTACGCCAGATGATACTATTTTTAAAGATACAACAGTATATAATTACGATACATTAGCGGCTCGTTTACGTGAGTTGGCTTATTTGAATAAAGGATTAAAAATATCACTTACAGATAAACGTCATAAAGATGAAGAAGGTAATGATGTTACTGAAACATTTCTATCTACTGAAGGGTTGCCAGAGTTTATCAGATACCTGGATGCTACAAGAGAGCAGTTAACTGCAAATGTTATTTCAATGGAAGGGGAGAAAAACGGAATCCCTGTTGAAGTTGCAATGGTATATAACACTTCGTATTCTGAGAATTTACATTCGTATGTAAACAATATAAATACTCACGAAGGAGGTACGCATTTATCAGGGTTTAGAAGAGGATTAACACATACCTTAAAGAAGTATGCGGAATCATCTGGTATGTTAACGAAATTAAAATTTGATGTAGCGGGTGATGATTTTAGAGAAGGTTTAACAGCTATTATTTCGGTAAAAGTTGCAGAACCACAATTCGAAGGGCAAACAAAAACAAAATTAGGAAACAGGGATGTATCTGCGGCTGTAAGTCAAGCAGTTTCTGAAATGTTAACTGATTATTTAGAAGAAAATCCTGATGAAGCTAAAACAATAGTTCAAAAGGTAATTCTTGCTGCGCAAGCACGCCATGCTGCTGCAAAAGCGCGTGAAATGGTACAGCGTAAAACGGTAATGAGTATTGGAGGTTTACCTGGTAAATTATCTGATTGTTCTGAACAAGATCCAGCAAAATGTGAAGTATTTCTTGTAGAGGGAGATTCGGCAGGTGGAACGGCTAAACAAGGTCGTGATCGTGCATTTCAAGCAATTTTACCATTAAGAGGTAAGATTTTGAATGTAGAGAAAGCAATGCAACACAAGGTTTTTGAGAATGAAGAAATCAGAAACATGTTTACGGCATTAGGAGTAACTATAGGAACTGAAGAAGATAGTAAAGCATTAAATTTATCGAAATTACGTTACCATAAAATTGTAATTATGTGTGATGCCGATGTCGATGGTAGTCATATCGCAACATTAATACTAACATTCTTCTATAGGTACATGAAAGAACTGATAGAGAATGGTCATGTGTACATCGCTGCACCACCATTATATTTGGTGAAGAAAGGTGCTAAAGGGGAATATGCTTGGAATGATGATCAACGTGATGTGTTAATGGCAAAGTATGGTGACGGAGCTAAGATACAACGTTATAAGGGTCTTGGAGAGATGAATGCAGTTCAATTATGGGAAACTACAATGGATCCGGAATATAGAACTTTGCGTAAAGTAGTTATTGATAGTGATGCAGAGGCTGATAGAGTATTCTCAATGTTAATGGGTGATGAAGTACCGCCACGTAGAGAATTTATTGAGAAAAATGCTGCTTACGCAAATATTGATGCATAAAATGAATTTAAGTAAGATAGTTTTAAATATTGCACTATTGAGTGCGTCGTTTGGTTTTTCACAAAGTTTTAATCAAGATGCTGCAGGAGTATTGTCTGATGTGGTATTGTTATCAAAGGGCTTTGTTGGTCCAGCAGCTGATGCGTCGGTGTACCAGTCGTCATCAGCATGGTACAGTTCGGCAAAAAGCGTAGGGAAGTTTAAAGTAGATTTTTCAATACATGCAAACGTATTACCAATTCCTAAAAAGCAAAAAAACTTCGAAGTAGCTAATACGGAATTTCAAAAGTTGGAAATTAGGGGAGGTGCACAATCAGCATCAATACCGACAGCTTTAGGGGGTGATACAAAAACCTTTTTTGATTTTAATATTGGAGGGCAAGATTATGAAATGCAGGCTTTTGAAGGGGTTGATGAATCTTTTTTAGCACATCCGTACATACAGGGTTCTGTAGGATTATGGAAAGAAACAGATATCTCATTTCGATATTCTCCAAAAGTTAAAATTGATGTATCCGATTATCAAATTATAGGAGGAGCAATAAAACACAATTTAACTCAGTATATGAGAAAAGAAGGTGATGATAAAAGCTTGGAAGTGGCTGTGTTGTTGTCTTATTCAAAGTTTGATTTGGATTTGTTTTTCGATGAATTTAAATTGGAAGCGACTAATCCACAACCGGGAAGTACTCCATTGGCGGTTATTAATTCAATAATAGTAGATGCAGATTCATGGTTGTTTCAGTTTATAGCATCTAAGGAATATAGGAAATTTGAATTTTCTGGATCTTTAGGGTTGACTAGAAGTAATTTTAAATATGAATTGGGTGGTAATGAAAGTTTGTTTTTAA
>Ga0209291_1001393_pt1 | contig 21589 bp, 18 predicted proteins | sample GOMGulsemesocosm_FD_184633 | JGI IMG/M metagenome (GOLD analysis project Ga0209291, IMG submission 184633) | Methane-oxidizing microbial communities from mesocosms in the Gulf of Mexico - GOM9B Gulf of Mexico (SPAdes) (version 2) | ecosystem: Environmental > Aquatic > Marine > Cold seeps...
AACCATCGATTACGCTGAAAGCGGGTGATTACCTTAATATCCCTGCACACCAAAAGCATAAAGTCGCGTGGACGGATCCTGATGTGGAAACTGTTTGGTTGGCTGTACATTATTGATGGACAAATAAGATATGCACTCTAAAACAAGTCCACTGTATTAAAATCAGTTTTTATCATGGATATACTAAAGTAAGGTATTGATGTTAAAATATTTATTACTTCGTTGTTAGTTAATGATAAAGGATAGTCGAAATGGAAATTCGTATAGATGATTTAAAAGGTAAAGAAGTTGCCCTTTTATTACAAGAGCATCATGAAGACATGCTAGAGCATACCCCTGCTGAAAGTGTACACGCGTTAGATTTAACCGGATTAAAAGTGCCTGAAGTGACTTTTTGGAGTGCGTGGATTGATGGTGATCTTGCCGGCTGTGGTGCGATGAAAGTAATCGGGGCGGGTCATGTTGAGATAAAATCAATGCGCACAGATCGCTCTTATCTTCGACAAGGGGTTGCTCGGAAATTATTAACCCATATTTTGGCTACAGCAAAAAATCAAGGTATTACTACTGTTAGCTTAGAAACGGGTACACCTGATTCGTTTATACCTGCTCAAAAATTATATCGAGATTTTGGCTTTAATGAATGTGCCCCTTTTGCTGATTATCGTGAAGATCCGTACAGCTTATATATGACTAAAGAACTCGGTTGATGATTTAGCAGCCTTGAGCATATCCCGGTATGCCCAAGTTACGGTCAAGGCGCTAAGTTTCAATCTAAATAGCGCTTTCACTAAGTACCATAACGCCTTCAAGCAAGTTATACATAATTGCACTTGATACAGCCATAAACAGCAGCCCGGTAAACAAGTTGATTGCTGGCGCTGCCTTTTGTACACGTTGCTGGATCATCGGTTTTGATAAAATCAATGCGATAAGGACAAACCAAATCAAGGATAATCCCAACATGATGACTGTTGCTGATAGCTTAGTGATAAAGCTAACATCAGGGGTGATCATGGCTGAGAATAAAATAATGAAAAACACCATCGCTTTGGGGTTTAACAGGTTAGTCCAGAGCCCTTGCATGAAGCCTTGTTTTGGCGTTAATTGATTTAATTTAAATGGGCTACTATTCACTGATACTTTTGCTTTCCAATGTTGCAGTGATCCTTTTACCGCACTAAATCCCATCCATGCTAAATAACCTGCGCCAACCATTTGCACAATAGTATACAGCGTTTGTGAGCTTTTAATAATCAGACTAACCCCAGTTAAACTTAAGATTGTATGAATTAAAATAGCAATTGAAATACCAACCGCAGAGGCAATAGCAGTACTTCTTGATTCTTGACTTGCAAGTCTGACAACTAAAGCAAAATCAGGACCTGGGCTAACTAAGGCAACTGCGTGAATAATAGCGAGTGATAACAACAGTTCTATGTTCATTGATAAATCCTTAAACGTAAATTCTGTCGCTATTTTGCTGGTTGAAGAGCGAGGATTATAGGAAAAAATTGCAGAGTCGGTACCTGTCTTGATTAATCAACATAATAACAGCTTGTTAATACATCTAAATGAGTTATGTCTATTTGTGATAATGATCAAGTAAATTAATCAACACTGTATCAAATGATAATGAATCTCATTACCATTGGGGTCTATTAGGGAAAATAATGGATATCAGTAATGACTAATACGACAAGATGTAAATTAGACAAAGAGGAATTAGAGACCAACACAAGTATTTGTGAGGGATGTAATAATGACAGTGCGAATGAACCCTCTCGTGAAGACCGTCGACAATTAATGCTTCAATATTCTTTTATTATTTTTGGCTTATTATCTATACCCCTCATGTTAATTAATGATTGGCTAGGCTGGATTGATATTAAGAGAGAATGGTCAACATACTTTTTTGGTTATATTGTGCTGTCTTCAGCGGTCATATTTATCTCATTGATTACTTTCTTATGTTGGAATAAATTTGTGAACACTGAAAAATGTGAGAGCGGTACTCGTACAGTTAAATAAGACAGGCAGAAATAGAAACGTTCTTAAAGTCTGTGCTGTAAGTAGTTACGTGAAGGGTTTAGCTCTTTGTTCTAGATTCAATATCCAGTCATGACTTGCAAGATAACTGGCAAAATGATGCTTGTTAATTAATATTGAATACTGTGATTTATAACACAAATTTATTTACATTTTTGTTCGTGGTGGCGTAAATAAATTACGCTTATAACTTGTTGCTTGCCCCTTGGCCCGTACCCATTGTATTAATTTATCTTAGATCAGCCAGGAGGGCTGTTTCAATAAACTAGGGACTTTTATGATTAAATTCAGGGCTATACGACTTAAACGAAGTACGTTGTCATTCTTTATTTCTACGATGCTTATCTCACCTATTACCATTGCTGGCAATACCTTTTTCCATAATAAAGATGTGTTATTTTACAATGGTAATATCATTACGATGAAGACATCACCAGACGGGGACTTACTGAATGAAAATGCCGGCGCATTGTGTATTATCAAAGGTAAAATCGCTAGCGTTGGGAGCGATGTTAAAAGTCTTGGCAGACATTGCCGATATCTTCCAAAAAATAAAAAAGTCAATTTAGGAGGGAAAACGCTTGTTCCCGGTTTTATTGATTCGCATAGTCATTTTTTGATACATGGACTGTATAAACCTTTTGCCGATTTGCAAAGCCCACCTTTGGGGGATGTAGTAAAAATTGGCAATGAACCTAGCGCATTAGATGATGAATCCACATTACTCGGGTCTCTGAGTTCACAGTCTGAGAAGTGGACCGGGGGGTCAAGTCGAGATTGGATTATGGGTAATGGCTATGATGATACCTTGCTCGAGGGTAAAGAACATCCGACCACTAAGCAACTTGACTTGATTGACCGTGCGGTTTATGTAACCCACACCTCTTCACATATGGGTTCCGCGAATACTAAAGCGCTCAAAAAAGTGGGGATTTATGGCGTGGACAAGGACGGATACATTTTAAATAAAGATTTAGCTAAAATTATGGATGATAGTGGTGTGGCTATTTGCTGTGGTGGACAAGGTAAAGCCATTGGGGGGGAAAGTTATGAACCAACCGGAGTATTGAAGGAGGGCGCTCACGCCTATGCCCTAACTAAAGTTGCGTCGCATATACCTATGGAGCAAGTATTACTCGGACTTCTGAGTGTTGGGGAGCGTTATTTATCGGTCGGAGTGACAACCGCTCAGGATGGTTTGACACCCAAGGCAGCATATTCGGGAAGGTTGTTAAAGATTATTCAAGCTATCAGTAAAACCCCACGACTCGTTATTTTACCTGATCAAGAGAGTGCTGAGGCGATAGGCGACTTTAATTCTCCTAATTTTTTACCGAAAGAGACTGATTACTTCAAGGTTGGAGGCGTAAAGCTAGTTCTTGATGGTTCGATACAGGGCTATACTGGATATTTATCCGATCATTATTACTCTATTAAACCCACTGATTGCCCTGATCCTAAGGACCATTGTAAAAATTGGAGGGGAGAAGCACAAATTGAAGATGAAAAATTGAATCTATTGGTTCAAAAACTGTTGAAAAATAATTGGCAAATATACGCCCATGTAAATGGTGATGCGGCTATGGAGCAATATTTAGTGGCCATTGAAACAGCTATTTCAACTGGTGTTATTAGTAAGGAAGAGGTAAGAGCTAGAAGATTGGTGGCAATACATGCGCAAGTTACAACGCCCGGGCAAATGGATCGACTCAAGGATCTAGGTATGATTCCATCCTTCTTTACTGAACACGTATATTATTGGGGGCTCCGCCATAAAAATACTTTTCTTGGCAATCCTAGAGCTCAAAACATTAGCGCTACAGGTTGGGCTAAAGGTATAAACTTACCTTTTACGCTACACAGTGATGCTCCGATTGTTCCCATCGACCCTATGCATATTATGGAAACAGCGGTAAAGCGAGAAATGTGTGATACCGACACAGTGAAAGTAAAAGGCGGATGTACGACATTATCTGATCCCTTAGGCTCTGAACATAAATTGACTTGGGATGAGGCGTTGATGGCCAACACTGTTACGGCGGCTTATCAATATGGTGAAGAAGGTACTCGAGGCTCTCTGGAAGTCGGAAAATTTGGTGATGTGGTTGTTCTGTCAGCTGATCCTAGATTTTCAGACGATACACCAACCGTCCTACAAACGTATGTGGGTGGCAAGTTACTTTTTGAAAAGGATGACGATAAAGATAACTCCGAGAAGGTTCTGTCTGTGCTACGTAAAGTGATTAAGTCAGGTGCTCATTCTGATGTCAGAAGTCTCATTCCTGACCACTTACATAGTAAGGGACTTGAAACACTTGCAGCGATGAAAAATGATGATATCCAGTTTTTGATACAAAATTTACCATCGTTAGAGAAACTCTATTTTCAGCACGGTGGACATTAAATAGTTATTTAATCCTATCTAGATTTGATTGATTTACAGTGTTTTACCTAGAGAACCAGCGTTCGATACTGGTTCTCTAGTATCTAGGAAAGGATGGGACAATCTTGTTAATGTATCAAGGATGTTAGAACACAGTTTGTGTCTTAAATAACTAAAGTACACGACGTTGAAAGTGGGATGGGGTAATAAGGTAGGCATTCTTGAACGCTTTATTAAAATGGCTTTGATCGAAAAAACCAACCTGATAAGCAACATCTGACACATTACCGCCTTTCATTAACGCCTTTTTCGCATACTCTAATCGTACTCTTTTTAAATATGCATGCGGTGTTATTCCCATCGACTGTTTAAACTGACGTAAAAATTGAAATTTACTTAAATCAAGTTGCTGCGCTAACTCATCTAACTGAAATGACTGTCCGGGTTCATCGTGGAATAGTGCTTTAATATAATCTAGCTGCTGCGTTGATAGCTGCTTGATTGATACGTGCTGCTGTGTCGGAACCCCACCATTATGGATAAACAATTCTGTGATGAACGCCATCATAGTTGTTTCTATCTGCAGTTGTACAGAAGCATCTTGCTCTGTGGTTAAGAGCTTATGTAAGTGTAAGAAAGCATGCGATAGTGTCGGGTTGTTGATAATTGGCGCATTAAAAAAGGTTTCAGCCTGGTTCATTTCTCGGCTAATCTCGTTAACATAATCAACTGGTAATGCCATTACATGTGATTGATAACCACCAAACGTAATGTTCTCGCCATTGTGTGCTTCGTCTGGGTTTAACGTAGAGATAAACCCAGGAGCAAGGTGGTATTGCTTGCCCTTATGTAGATATTGCTGGCAACCACTGGTTACAATACCAATGTGATAATCAAGATGAATGTGCGGTTCGAAAGAAAAATTTTCAAAATTCGCTGAGCTTAGTTCTATATTGGGTAATACAGGGTTATGCCAGTATTCAATTTTTTCTTGTCCCATCGTATTTACCTATATCATCAACCACATCACCTTAATCTTCATATTAACAGTGCCGTATTAGCGGTGATAGTAAATAATTGCATAAAAATTATTTTTGTATAGGGCAAGATTAATCCATCTTTAAACGCTGAATATCACAGATATAACCTTTGCTTTAAAATTGCAGTGTAACTGTCTCGTTTTGGTGTCATGGTCCTTATTTAGGCGCTGTAGGTATTACAGCGTCATCATAAATAATAGAAGGAACGCTATTTATGTCAATATCTGAAGTTATGCGAAATCAACTGCAAGGGAATATGCAATCAAATAATATTTTTGAGCAAAATCTACCTATTACCAACGCAAATTATGCAGCATTAACCCCCATTTCTTTTTTAGAACGTTCTGCATTTGTTTATCCAAACCATACCGCGACGGTGAATGGCGACATTCGCCATACATGGTCAGATGTATACCAACGCTGCTGCCGTTTTGCTAGTGCGTTGAGTCAACGTGGTATCGGTAAAGGGGATACCGTGTCGATCATCGCTCCGAATATTAATGAGCACTTTGAAGCGCATTTTTCAGTACCCATGTCAGGTGCTGTATTGAATTCAATTAACACTCGTCTAGATGCTGAATCGATAGCATTTATTCTTACACATGCGGAAACCAAGGTGTTAATCACTGACCGTGAGTTCAGCACTGTTGTCCAGCAAGCAATAAATAAGTTGGTTAATAAACCGTTGGTGATTGATATTGATGATCCGGCATTTGATGGCGGTGAATTTATCGGTGACTTAACGTATGAGCAATTCTTAGCGGAAGGTGATGACGATTTTACTTGGGTAAGACCTGATAATGAATGGGATGCTATTTCACTTAATTATACCTCGGGCACAACGGGTGATCCAAAAGGCGTTGTTTATCATTATCGTGGTGCATATTTAAATGCAGTCAGTAATATCTTATCGTGGGAAATGGGCGCACATCCTGTGTATTTATGGACGTTACCCATGTTTCATTGTAATGGTTGGTGTTTTCCATGGGCGATTGCTGCTACAGCCGGCGTAAGTGTCAGTGTCCGCCATGTTCGTGCAGATGCTATTTATGATTTAATTAGAGCTGAAACAGTGACACATTTTTGTGGTGCTCCGATTGTATTAAATATGCTTAATGGCGCGGATGAATCACTTAAAATGGGTATTGAACACGAAGTAAAAGTGATGACCGCAGGGGCGCCACCACCTGCATCTGTGATTGAGGGGATGGAAGCGTCAGGCTTTAAAGTGACGCATGTTTATGGACTAACAGAAACGTATGGTCCTTCTGTTGTTTGTGCATGGCACGATGAATGGAATGATAAAACCAGTGAGCAACAAGCACGTTTAAAATCACGCCAAGGTGTTCGTTCACCTTTGCTTGATGAACTAATGGTTGCTGATCCTATTACGCTAGAGCCTGTAGCAAAAGATGGCAAAGCAATAGGTGAAATTTTTATGCGTGGTAATTTGGTAATGAAAGGGTACCTGAAAAACCCTGCGACAACACAAGCGGCTTTTGCCGGAGACTGGTTCCACTCGGGTGATTTAGCCGTATGGCACGAAGATGGTTATGTCGAGATTAAAGATCGATCCAAAGATGTCATTATTTCTGGCGGTGAAAATATTTCGAGTATTGAAGTTGAGGACATTCTCTATCGCCATCCAAAAATACAAGATGTCGCAGTTGTGGCAAAAAAGGATGAAAAATGGGGTGAAACACCTTGTGCTTTTATTACCTCAATGCCACATGTCGATATTACGAAGCAAGAAATCATACTCTTTTGTCGTGATAATATGGCGCATTTTAAAACACCAAAAACCATTGTATTTGGGGAGTTACCAAAAACATCGACAGGTAAGATCCAAAAATTCCTATTACGAGAATGGGCAAATAATTTGATTATGGAAAATGAGGATAGCTCTGTATAAAGACATTATGTCGTCATCAGCCCTGCCATGATTGGTACTTTAACCATTTACTAAAATGTCGCACCCACTATTATGCTGTTATTTGATAGCCATATGTGTGTTTATACCTATAAGTATGTAAATTTGATGTGACCTATGTTGTATTATGGTTAACAATACTTTACATCGATATGAAGCCTATGTATTGTGCATATCACTGATTTTTAGGCTTTAAGCAGTTGAGTTATCCATATTTAAGTTTGAGTGTGGATAAATAAACTGCGTTCGATATATCAAGGATTAATACGTGTTAAATATTAAGAGTAGTCAATCTCATTCTCAAGTTGATTCAGATTCTGGCAGTTGGAGTGTCCATGATACCAAGTGGACGATTAGCTTATTTGGTACTGCGGTAGGGGCCGGCATATTATTTTTACCTATCAATATAGGGGCTGGTGGATTCTGGCCGCTTATAATAATGGCATTGCTCGCGGGTCCGATGACTTTTTTTGCGCATAGAGGTTTATCTCGATTTGTACTGTCCTCGAATAATCCCGAGGCTGATTTTACCGATGTTGTTGAAGAACATTTTGGTCACAATGCGGGTCGTGTTATCTCTATTCTGTATTTCTTATCTATTTATCCTATCTTACTTATTTATGGTGTTGGGTTAACTAATACTGTCGATAGCTTTATCGTTAATCAACTTGGCTTAGCATCTCCTTCACGTGTGTTGTTATCCGGTATATTGGTTGCTGGCATGGTGAGTGTGATGATGGGGGGAGAGAGGTTAGTACTCAAAGCGTTTGAGATCATCGTTTATCCATTGGTGTTTATTCTTGCGGGGCTGTCAATTTACATGATCCAAGATTGGCAAGTGCCTAACATATCGATGGTGACGGATATGGGTGAGTTCTCGCGTACATTATGGTTAGCAGTGCCTGTCACTGTATTTGCGTTTAGTCATGCAGCAGCTATCTCTAGCTTTTCCACGGCACAAAAGCGCCATTATGGTAAACAAGCTGGGGAGAAGTCAGAACAGATCCTTAAACGTACGTCAATCATGCTTATTTCGTTCGTCGTATTTTTTGTTTTCTCCTGTGTGTTTAGCCTAACACCAGCGCAGTTGTTGGAAGCTAAAGTACAAAATATATCTGTTTTATCGTATCTTGCAAATGTGAAAGACAATGCTTTAATTGCTTCTTTAGGTCCGTTAATTGCCTTCATTGCCATTACATCTTCATTTTTTGGGCATTTCTTAGGTGCTCGTGAAGGCTTAAATGGTTTGATACGTAAGCAAGTAAACATGACGCCTACAGCGACTAACAAGCTGACTATTTTTATACTGTTTATCAGTATCTGGATTGTGTCAGTAATGAACCCAAGTATTTTAAATATGATGGAAATATTTTCGGGGCCGGTTATTGCGATGATCTTGTTTGTGATGCCTATGTACGCGGTATCTAAAGTTGAAGCATTGGCTAAATACCGTGGTGCCTTAAGTAATATTTTCGTTACAATCATGGGATTGATTGCAATCTCAGCACTACTATTTAACGTCTTTTTGTAAAGGCTGCGCATAACAAGATAAGGCGCTTTTAGTTTCGCGGAAAAGGACTCAATTGCATGTGTCTAAGTAGAACATACAATTGAGTTCTGGCTTACTTATTAAAGCGCTATTATGACTTGGCTTGAGTACTAGCTAAACGCGGTAGTTTTTCTTTTAGTGCCGTGATATGCATGGTTTTATTGGTTAGATAATCATTTAAACCATTATTACGTAATAGACAGGCCGGGCAGTCGCCACAACCTTTACCCACAACCCCGTTATAACAAGTCAGTGATTGATGAGTAACAAAATCAAGTTCATCATGCAGGTCTGCAAGTGCCCATGTTTCTGCTTTGTTCAACCACATTAATGGTGTTTCAAATTTAAAATCTTTAGCCATACCTAGATTACAAGCTTGATTAATAGACTTGATAAACTCATCTCGGCAATCTGGGTAGCCAGAAAAATCAGTTTCACACACACCGGTAATAACCGTATTCGCACCGACTTGATAAGCATAAATACTCGCAAGCGTCATGAATAAGATATTGCGACCCGGAACAAACGAATTTGGTAAGCCGTTATCCATTAGTTCGTGAGATACCGCGATGTCGTCACGTGTTAGCGAACTAATCGCTAATTCACTAAGCAGATCAACATTGATAATTTTATGATTCTTTATACCGAAATGCGCTGCTGTTTTTTTCGCTACCTCGATCTCTTGGCTATGACGCTGGCCATAATCAAAGGTAATACAGTCTACGCTGTCATAACGTTGTAATGCATCAACTAAACAGGTAGTACTATCCTGACCACCACTGAATACTAATACCGCTTTGTTTGCTGTCTGCTGTGACATTTTTTGTCCTTTAATCTATTCTAATGAGGCGATAATAGCACAGGTATATTCAAACAAGGTTAAACCGGTTGTTTAAATCGCTTAAACAATTACCTGCCAGTGGTTAAAAAAAAACGATGTAATAGCACCTATGCAGGAGGATTTTGTTTCGGTAGAATGTAATAACTGCTGTATAAAAACATAGTGATATTTATATATACAGTATTCAATTTTATGTATAAGTCGGCTTTGCTGGCTTTTTGTTTTTATTGGTAAGTACAAGCATGTCAGACAATATCGAAAATGCGCGAGTAGAACCGCGAGATCCTCGTTTACAAATCGTGGCAGAAGCCGAGCAAGGGAGTCCTTTCTCTCAGTTGGCTGCTGCGGATATGTTTTATGCACGAGGTTCTTATGAAGATGCTTTTTATTGGTACTGTATCGCAGTGCGTTCGTTTACCAGTAATCCGAATGCTTTTTCTGCCGAAGTGATTAAATATGAAGTGTCAGCAGCAGAGTGTAATCTAGCTACTATGTTTTTTCACGGTTTAGGTACTGAATCAGATAAAAAACAAGCGTTTAAGTTATATGCAGAAGCAGCACGTAAACGTCATTTAGCTGCGCAAGTACAATTGGGTATGATGTATGCCTATGCTGAAGGTATTCAGCAACATTATGGTTTAGGTTATGCGTGGCTTTATGCTGCAGAGTTAAATGGTGAAAACAGCAAAGACGTGAAGAAAGCCCTAAAAATGATCGAAGGTAAAATGGATCGTAAAGCGCTTGATAATGCACGTAAAATGTCGGAACAGTGGACTGATGAAACTGTTTTAGAAAAATTTGAACAACGTAAGAAAACCCGTTTTGCTTTTATTAGTAATTGGTTTAAAAAATCATCATAAAAAATTAAATGTTAACACTACCTGTGGAATCTTACTCACTCTTCTAAACTTAACTTATCAGCATATGATTGATAGGTGATGAAGATGGATTTAAGTAATTTCGAACAAATGGATACCGCGATATTATTGGGTATTGTTAACGAAAAACTACGACTTGAATGTCCCGATCTACATGATCTCTCAGCATGTTATGAAATGCCTACCGAAGCGCTCGCGAATAAATTATATACACTTGGCTATCATTACGATACAAAAACGAATCAGTTTAAAAGTTTTTAGCCAAGCGACGATCGTTAGTATTTTACTATTTGTAGAGGCATCCTTATACTGGCGCTATGATAATCGATATATTATCAAACCAGAGAAGCCAATAAGGAGGGCGTATGTTTAAAAAAATCTTACCTTTAGTCGTATTATCATCGTTAGTTGTCGGGTGTGCAGCATCGCCAACGGGACGAAATCAAGTGTTATTGTATTCATCGGGTGATATGTCACAGCTTGGCGTTCAATCATTTGAACAAATTAAGCAGCAAGAAAAAATCAATACCGATCCTAAGCTGAACAATTACGTGCAATGTATTGCTGATACATTGACGCATTATGTCGATCAACCAACGAACTGGGACGTGGTTATTTTTGATAGTCCACAAGTTAATGCCTTTGCCCTGCCGGGCGGTCATATCGGTGTGTATACCGGATTGTTAAAAGTAGCGAAAACCCCCTCGCAATTAGCGGCCGTAATGGGGCATGAAATTGTTCACGTCACTGCCAATCACAGTAACGAACGTTTATCACAATCAAAGATCAGCAACTTTGGTCTGCAGATGACGGATTACGCATTACAAAATCAAGAGTACAGAGAGACGGCAATGCAAGCGCTAGGTTTAGGGCTGCAATATGGCGTGGTGTTACCGTATGGACGTACACAAGAATCTGAAGCAGACGTTGTCGGTTTAGAATTGATGGCGAAAGCGGGTTTTGATCCAGAAGAAAGTGTTACGTTATGGCGTAATATGGCAGCCGCATCAGGCGGTAAACAACCTCCTGAGTTTCTATCAACTCACCCATCACACGATACTCGAATTAAAGCTTTACGTAAGGCAATCGCGAAACTACCTGCTGAATATCGTCGACCGAAAGAACTGAGCTGTCAATATTGATAGGCAAATAAGTCATGCTTCTAACACCGTAATATTTACGTTTTTTTATTAAAAATTAAGCTTTTAAATTTGTGCTTAATTACTTTTTCTACAGTTAATGGTCGGTTGGTACTTTTTGTAATTAATTGCTGAATGTCTTTAGGCATGATCTCAGAGAAACCATCGTGTGCCATTAATATCTTGCTGATGTTAAGTTGCAATAGTTTGTTGAGTGACTGCTTATAGGCCTTGGGCTGATAGATAGGAAAGGGTGAGGTGAACTTGTTTTTTAGTTTTAAGATCATATCCCCTACATACATTTGTTGTGTTGGCTGATGTAAAAAAGACAGATCCCGATCGGTATGCCCTGGGGTAAAATGCACAATCCAGTCGTTAAAGTCAGGAACACTGGTTTTGTCGTATAAAATGATATCGGGTTGTAGATGTGGATGATAATAAATATTTTTGATTTTTTTACCTTTGCGGCGGGCGACATATAACGCCAACATCACATCAATAGCATGGCCAACACGCCCATTAAATCCTTGATACCACTGACGTTCAAAACCAACTGACGCAATTTTACAACCAAATCGTTTACGTAATAAGTGCGCTCCACCAGCATGGTCAGGGTGCATATGTGATACTAATACTAATTTTAAGTCACTCATTTCACGTTGCAGTGTTTCGGTAATGAAGGTTTTGATCACAGGGACATCACATCGACAGCCGCCATCAAGTAACAATAACTTGTCTGGGTATTCGACTAATAGAATAGTTTGAATATAGCCTTCAATGTGGTGTATCTGCATAAACAATACTTCTTTTCGTGTTTAGTTATTTGGCTATTCTCGCATAAATCCTCTGTTATGTTAATTTTTTGTAACTTAAATGATTAGGGATAAAACAACTGGAAGTAAAACCAGTATTTATCTACACTAGCGATAGATTACATTTACCGCTAGGAAACAAACGTTTCATGAAAATATTGCACACTTCAGATTGGCATCTTGGCCAGCATTTCATCACAAAAAGTCGCGCTAACGAACACAGCTGTTTTATGGCTTGGTTACTCGAACAGGTAGAGCTGCATCAAGTGGATGTGGTTATTGTCGCAGGTGATATTTTTGATACAGGCACACCGCCAAGTTATGCACGTGAGTTATACAATAGTTTTGTTGTAGCTATGAGTAAAGTGCAGTGTCAGTTAATTATTCTAGCGGGTAATCATGATTCTGTGGCGACGTTAAATGAATCAAAGCAATTATTATCGCAGCTTAATACCCGGGTTATCTCGAGTGTGTCACTTGATTTAGAACAGCAGGTATTAGAGTTAATGGATCGCCAAGGTGAAGTAGGGGCATTACTTTGTGCTGTACCGTTTGTACGCCCTCGTGACGTGATGCAAAGTGAAGCATGGCAATCTGGTACAGAGAAGCAGCAGCGATTGGGCACGGCGATTACCGAGCATTACGCGGGTTTATATAAAGTCGCGCAACATAAGCGTGAACAGCTTGGCGATGCAGTACCTATTATTGCCACAGGTCATTTGACTGCGTTGGGCGTATCGGTCACTGAGTCGGTACGCGATATCTACATTGGTACACTTGAAGCATTCCCAGCCAATCAATTCCCGGCTGCAGATTATATTGCCCTTGGTCATATTCACCGTGCGCAGAAGGTCGCAAAGTCAGAACATATCCGTTATAGCGGTTCGCCCATTCCGCTTAGTTTTGATGAAGTTAAACAGCAAAAAAGCGTTAACCTCGTCAATTTTGTTGATGGTAAATTTGACTCGGTTATTGAACTCACTATTCCACAATTCCAACCAATGCAGGTACTGAAAGGTAACCTTGAAAGTATCGAAGCGCAATTAGCTGAATTTAAAACATACGATGGTGAGCTACTTGTTTGGTTGAGTATTGAAGTACAAGAGCAAGATTATTTAACAGATTTACAAACCCGCATTGAAATGATGACCATAGACTTACCTGTTGAGGTATTGCAAGTTCGTCGTGCCCGTAAAGATAGAGAACAGCATTTGCATAGCGAAGTAAAAGAAACTTTAACAGAACTATCTGTGAGTGATGTTTTCCAGCGTTGTTTACAAGGGGTTGAGTTTAATACAGATGCGGAAATTGCTCGTAAATCACGTATTGAATTAGCTTTTAAACAAATTGTTGAGCAAGTAGAGCATGCGACACAGGAGGACAAACAATGAAGATCAAACGTCTTTCTTTTAAAAATATTAACTCGTTAAAAGGCGAGTGGCAGCTTAATTTTGACCAAGAACCGTTTTTAAGTAACGGTCTATTTGCGATCACCGGTCCTACAGGTGCCGGTAAAACCACCATTCTCGATGCGATCTGTTTGGCCTTGTATCATGAGACACCACGTCTAGCGATATCGAAATCGCAGAATGAGGTTATGACGCGTAATACCGCAGAGTGTGCCGCAGAAGTTGAGTTTGAAGTACAGGGTAAAGGTTACCGTGCCAGTTGGAGCCAACGTCGTGCTAAAAACAGTACGCAGGGTAATTTACAAGAAATGAAAGTAGAGCTGGCCGAAGTGGTTTCAGGTCAGATCCTTGCAAGCCAAGTGAAATTGAAAAAGCAGCTGGTGGCTGAGATCACCGGACTGGATTTTTCTCGATTCCGTAAATCTATGCTGTTGTCGCAAGGTGAGTTTGCCGCGTTTTTGAATGCGCCCGCTAACGATCGCGCTGAGTTATTAGAAGAGCTGACTGGTACCGAGATTTACGGTCAGATCTCACAAGCTGTATTTGAAAGTCACAACCTTGCCAAAGCGGAATTAGATAAATTACGCGCGAAAGCAGATGGGGTTAACTTACTTAGTGACGAGCAACGCACAGAGATCGTCAGTGAGCAAACTAGGGTAGAAAGTTTAGTTATTGACCTTAGCCAACAGCAAGTAAGTTTACAACAGCAAAAACAGTGGCGAGAACAGCTTGAAAAAGCACAAACAGGTGTAACTGAAGCGCAAAGTCGCTTAACGAATGCAGAACAAGACACAGCAAGCCAACAGCCCGAATTAGAACGATTAGAAAAGTCTGAACCAGCGGAAGCGTTACGCTTACCTTTTACTCATTTAACGCAGGCAAATACCAAGCTAGCGGAATTAGAACAAAATCAACAAGCATTGCAAGCGTCAGTGGCTTCTGCTCAAATGGCGGTCGCGGATAACCAGTTGAAACTGCAATCTAGCCAAACACAACTTGATGCCAGTAAACAGCAGAATAAAGCACAAGAAACATTAATCAATGAGCAGATCATACCTCTGGATAATGAGTGTGCACAGTTGACCAAAGAGCAACTGCAATTTAAGTCGCAACGGTATCAACAAAATAGCGAACTGCAGACCACGCATCAGAATCTCGCCGCATTAACGAAAACAGCCGAAACAGCTAAAGAGACTGTCAACGCATGCCAAGCGTATCAGCAACAACATGCACAAGATGCGCAGCTAAGTACCCGATTACCGCTATGGCAGAGCCAGATACAGCAATGCAATCAGCAGCAAGCGAATGTCGAATCACTACAGCAACAAGTGATAACTAATCAGCAATCATTACAGCAAAGTCTAACTGCGCAACAGCAGTTAGCGAATAACGTGGCGGTTAATGCTGAACGTGAGCAGTCGGTGAAAGAGGCTGCTAATAAAGCGCTGCAGCAAGTCTCTAATTTACTCGCGGGTGATGATTTAGCTGATCTTGAACAGGCCTTTAGTCAGCAGTCACGCTTACAGGGTATTGTTGATCAGCTACCCAGTTTACAACAGCGCTATCTGACAGAGTCACAAGAGTTTGAGGGCAATCAAGCAAGTATAGCGGGACTACAGCAACAACTTGCCGATATTAATGTCGAGATCACCGTCAAACGCGATCTGTTTAAAGCCAAAAAGAACGAGTTAAATGATGTTCAGCGTTTATTAGTACAAGAACAGAAAATTGCGAGTTTAGAACAATTACGTAGTCAGTTAGAACCGGGGCAAGCGTGTCAATTATGTGGTTCGACAGCGCATCCGCTGGTGGAAGAGTACCAACATATTGCCGACTCACAGACTGTGCAGCGTAAAACCCAACTAGAGTTAGATCTAAAGCAAATTGAAGCTGATGGCGGTGAGTTAAAAGGTCTGTTGGTCGAAGCAAATACCAAGCTTGAACATTTTAATCGCCGTAATGCGACACTGCAGCCACAGTTAACGTCTTTAATTGAACAATGGCAGGATTATACTCAACAACTGAATGCTAACCTTATGATCACGGATAGCACCAATTCGCAGGCATTTATCCAGCAGCAAGGCCTGCAATTAACGCAGTTGTCACAACGTATTCAAGCTTTGAAAACAGCGAATACTCAATTACAGCATGCCCAACAGGCATTGACTGAATTTGATAAGAACAGCGCAGAGCTACAGCATCAGATTGAATTGGTAAATCGTGACGTTAAAGCAACAGAAGGCACCGAGCAGAAACTAACACAAGAAATGCAGCAACAAACATTAGTATTAACCGAGTTACAACACGCGTTGACTAATAGCGTGAGAGAGTTAGGGCTTACGTTACCGGAGTGGAGTCAACTTGATCACTGGTTAGTACAATGCCAACAAGCATTACAAACGTGGGAACAGCAAGCGCAGTTGTTACAGTCAGCGAATGAGCAGTCTGTCGCGGCAGAAAGTCAGTTAACGCCATTACGTGAACAACTGGCGAAACTGGAATTAGCGATAACGCAGACCTTAGAAACCTTGTCTAGCTTGTCTGAGAACCTCACTGCTAAACAGCAGCAACGCCAGCAATTATTTGGTCAGCGTAGCGTAGCAGATGCACGACAAACGATGCAGCAACAATTAGCGGCTGTTGAACAAGCACATCAGGCATGTTCTACGCAAGGTCATGCGTTATCGAATCAGTTACATGCACAGCAAGGTGAGTTAGCTACATTACAACAAGGTTTGACGCAACAACAACAAGAATCGAGAGACTGTTTAGCGGCATGGCAGCAAGCGCTAGCGACGAGTCCTTTTGCCACTGAAGCAGAGTTTAATCAGGCGTTACTACCTGCAGAGGAAAAGCAGCGTTTATTGGTGCTTAAATCACAATTGACCGCGAATTTAACTCGTTGTCAGGCGTTATTTGAGCAAGCCAGTGAGCGTTTGCTCACGCTGGAACAGACACCATTAACTGAATTGGATATTGCCACTATTGTTACTCAGTTAGACGAGATCACGACACAGTTAAACCAAGGTTTACAGCGTCAAGGGGAGTTGAAACAACGCCTTGCCGATGATGCCGCTCGCAGCGCAGATTTAGCCAGTTTTTATCAGCAAATCAAAACCTGTGAAGCAGACTACGATGACAAAGCTTATTTACATAGCTTGATTGGCTCGAAAGATGGCAGTAAGTTCCGCCGCTTTGCGCAAGGGTTAACGCTGGATCATTTAGTTACTTTAGCCAACCAACAATTAAATCGTTTACACAGCCGTTACCAGTTGCAACGTAAATTAGCGTCTGGCAGTGAAGCCTTGGCCCTACAGGTTGTGGATACTTGGTTAGCGGATGCAGTGCGTGATACCAAAACCTTATCTGGTGGTGAAAGTTTCTTAGTGAGCTTGGCATTAGCACTGGGTTTATCTGACTTGGTCAGCCATAAGACCAGTATTGATTCGCTATTCCTTGATGAAGGCTTTGGTACGCTCGATGCTGAGACATTAGATATCGCCTTGGATGCGTTGGATAACTTGAATGCTTCAGGCAAAATGATTGGCGTTATCAGCCATGTTGAAGCTTTGAAAGAACGTATTCCAGTACAAGTTAAAGTGAACAAGGGCAGTGGCTTAGGGCTGAGTTCATTTACTGTGGTGAGCTAGTTTAAATTGTATTAATAAATGATAAATTGAATAGCGATAGGCTTAGTCTGTCGCGATTCCCCCTTAATTATTAATCGCGCCGTTTACCTTATTACTTTAAATTGTTAATATATTGTTGCGAAACTTTCAATTGAATAGGTAAAATTAATGAAATACGTTGTTTATTTGTCAGGTGAAATTCACAGTGATTGGCGCGAACAAATTATCAGTGGCTGCGAACAGAAAGGTCTCGATATTCAATTTACGTCAGCAATAACAAATCATGAAGCAAGTGATGCTGCTGGCGATTGTTTAGGTGAAGAAAGTACTTCATTTTGGCGAGATCATAAATCATCAAAAGTGAATGCGATCCGTATTCAAACTGCGATTAAGAATTGTGATCTTGCGGTCATACGTTTCGGTGAGAAATATAAGCAATGGAATGCAGCCTTCGACGCAGGTTACTGTGCTGCTTTAGGTAAACCTTATATTACTTTACATGACGAAAGCTTGATCCATGCTTTGAAAGAAGTTGATGGTTCCGCGCAATCTTGGGCAACAACACCAAATCAAATTGTGGAAATACTGACATATTTGGTCGCTAAGTAATAGACCTAAAATTCAATATACTAGGTTTGTCTGTGCCTACCGGCCGATGAGCGAATATGTGGCCCTTTGTCTACTATTTATCATTCTATGATGTACTCCGAGTGGACTATATGTGTACGATATCGTCAATTCAAAATATGTAGGTATTGTAGTGGTACAGTACTCATCTTGCTATCTTAAATTGGTGTCGGGTAGCTGGCAGGGATAAAAAATGACTCAGGGTGTTGTCCAAATTATTTTCATCAGAGATTCTAAAATTCTACTTGGTTTTCGTCAAAACACCGATTTTCTCGATCAGTTATGGGGCTTTCCTGCAGGTAGAATTGAACTTGGAGAACAGCCTCAAGCAAGTGCACTTCGTGAGTCATTAGAAGAGGTTGCTGTTGAACCAATCAATCTCAGTTTCTTAACTAAATTATCTGATCCTAATGTGGATTGTCAGCATTATGTTTATACGTGTGATGATTGGAAAGGTGAAATTAAAAATGCAGAGCCTCATCTATGTCGAGAGGTGCGTTGGTTCGACATTGAATACCTGCCTACTGATTGTACTCCCACCACCCAGTCCGTAATCGTTGAATTAAGAAGATATTTAGCCACAGCTTATTTAATCTAAACAATATACCTGCCTATTTATGAGCGAAGAAGATATATTCATGCACTTAAATGGTGCTTGGCGTATATCTAAGTGGGTACTCTGTTTCGTAGGTAATTGAATATAAATACATTTTATTAATTGGCATGAAAGTAGCTACTTGTAGTTTAATTAACACTACAGGGAGTACGACAATGTCTTATATTGAACCTAAAGAATTTGTGACCAAGATGGTCGATGCGGGTGAACAAAAAATATTTATGTCTACCAAGGATACGTTAGTCCGTGCTTTTATGGCTGGCGCTATTTTAGCCTTAGCTGCCTTTTTCGCAATAACCGTGGTTGTAAAAACGGGACAACCCTTACTTGGCGCCATTTTATTCCCCGTCGGCTTTATAATGCTGTATTTAATGAAGTTTGATTTGTTAACTGGGGTGTTTACTCTTGTGCCTTTAGCCGTCATAGATAAGCGACCTGGGTGTACCAAAAATCAACTTTTACGTAATTGGGGATTGGTATTTTTAGGTAATCTTGGTGGAGCGTTAATCGTGGCCTTTTTTGCTTCTTTCATTTTAACCTACGGTTATAATACTGACGGTGGTGCGTTGGCGGCAAAAGTGGGCAGTATTGGTGAAGCGAGAACACTGGGTTACCAAGAGTTTGGCACCGCTGGTTGGTTTACTATTTTTATTCGCGGTATGCTATGTAACTGGATGGTGTCGATGGGTGTTGTCGGTGCAATGATCTCGACATCCGCAACAGGTAAAATGCTGGCGATGTGGATGCCTATTATGCTGTTCTTCTTTATGGGTTTTGAGCATTCAATTGTAAATATGTTTTTATTCCCGTTTTCTATGATCATGGGTGGCGAGTTTACTTTGATTGATTATCTTGTTTGGAACGAAATTCCAACTGTCTTAGGTAACTTAGCTGGTGGCTTGTTATTAGTCGGGTTACCACTGTATATCACTCATGTTAAGACTTCTGTGCAGCGTAAATAGTCAGGTCAGTCGACTAATACATTACAGCTAAATAATTAATCCAAAATGTAGGGGTTTATAGGGGAGGTACAGCTCAAACACTATTGCCAAATAGTTGTTTTTAGAAGGTTGAAATACCATGGTAAGGGGAAGCCTGTTTATATTTAACTGATTATACGAGGAATTAGGCAAGCGATGACTAAAAATATTATTTTAGAACATTTAAATACTCCAGAGATGTTGGAAGCGTTATATCAGAGTTCTCCGAATGAATTCATCGGGGATTTTAATCAGGCTTTTGAGACCCATACTGAGTCAGAAACCCTAAAAGTTTGGCATGCAAGGCTAAATTACAGTAACTCAACTACAAATCCTCGAACAAATATGCCTATTGGCATATTAATCGTATTATGTTTAATCGCTGGTTTTATTGCTAAACTACCTACATTCTTTCATATCGACGATAACTGGTATTTCCCAAGATTTATCCCATTAGCTGTTATAGGGACTGTCATTTTTTATTTCCTTAATATGATGACGAGTCAGAAAATAAGAAAAGTAGTTGCAGGGGGATTATTGGCTTGTACCGTATACGCTGTACTTTTACCAAATAATACGAGTTCTGCCTCTATAGCAATGGCACTAATTCACCTACCGCTTCTTTTACTGAGTCTATTGGCTGTTAGCTTTATGTCAGATAAATGGGACTCTGTTCAGTCTAGATTGTCTTTTATTCAGTACATCGGAGAAGTTAGCATATATTCAGTGCTTATTCTCTTCGGTGGCATGGTGTTAACCGGAATTACACTTGGCCTGTTCAGCTTGATCAACTTATCGATTGAGGAATGGTATGTAGAGTATATTGTTGTACTGGGTCTTGTTAGTACCCCTTTGGTAGCGACATATTTATTTGATGCTATTCAAAAACGGCAGAGTAAATTTTCGATTATTTTATCAAATGTATTTTCCCCTCTGTTTCTTGTTACTATTTTTGTGTACTTAATGGCGACTATTTATCAAGGTGAGAGCCCTTATAGCAACAGAGAGTTTCTTATTATCTTTAATGGACTGTTAGTTGTCATTTTGGCGATAACCATATTCTCTGTATCTGGAAGAGAGCGAAAAAATACAACACACATTACCGATTTTATTAATATGGCTTTAATCGGTGCAACTCTCATGGTAAATATTGTTGCACTATCGGCGATCATATTCAGGTGGACTGAGTACGGCGTGACGCTTAATCGTGTCGTTGTAACAGGTGCCAACCTTTTGATATTCATTCATCTTGCACTGCTACTTAAACAATATATAAAACAAGTTTGGTATAATGCTGACCCTCTAGAGCTCGAGGCTACTATTACAAAATACCTACCTGTATATTCAGTATGGTCGCTCATCGTTGTCCTTGTATTACCTATCGTATTTCAATACAAGTAGCATGACGTTCATAAATTTAACTAAATATTCAGGTCTAAAGGAAACTAAGTGGACATAGCTCTTTTTGATTTTGATGGCACTATTACCAACGAAGACGCGTTTACCAAATTCATCTTCTTTGCTACACCTAAAAGCCGTTTATTTGCGGGTATGATACTACTATCACCCGTTATTTTATTACACAAAATAGGCTTGTTTCCTGCTGCTAAAATTAGACCAATCTTAGCTAAATTCGCATTTTGGAATCGCAGTGAAAAACGGGTGTTCGAGCTGGGAAAAAAGTTTGCTTTGGAGTATTTACCTTCG
>Ga0209291_1001394_pt1 | contig 21587 bp, 13 predicted proteins | sample GOMGulsemesocosm_FD_184633 | JGI IMG/M metagenome (GOLD analysis project Ga0209291, IMG submission 184633) | Methane-oxidizing microbial communities from mesocosms in the Gulf of Mexico - GOM9B Gulf of Mexico (SPAdes) (version 2) | ecosystem: Environmental > Aquatic > Marine > Cold seeps...
GCGAATGGCCAGTCCTTTACAAGCGTTCTGACAAAGGAAATGCAGATGAAACAAGATTTCATCTCTTAAACCCGATGAAACAAGATTTCATCTCTGTTGGCTGCTTAGCTTTCTTTTGAGACGTAGCACCCTTCGGGCCGTCTGGGACTTGTTCGCTGCTTCCCTAATGCTATTTATTTCAAAAACTTGCGCCGCTTCACAGCATACCTTAATCTTGAGATAATCAAATAATTGCGCCATATTGATCTACTATTATCCTAGAGTCAGTGCTTGAACATCGTTTTAGGGATACAGAAACCTGATTATCGCTAAGTCTGGTTAACAGTAAACCTTTGTTGGTTTAGTCACAGATTCATATTTAGTCATTGGCTGTTCTATTTACAAAAATCATAACAAAGTTACAGCCCGATTTAACAAACCTAAAGTAATGCAGTAAATTTTTAATGATCAACTGCTGATTTTAGATTTAACTGCATTTTTCTAGGAGTAACCCATGATAGGTATTGGCTGGCTTGAAGGTTTATTAAACTCTGTCGCAGATCACGGTCGTGAATTGATTGGCATCAAAGATGGATTCGAAGATGATAATTTCACCGATTCCAAACTGTGCCATCGCTTACTAGAAGGTAAAGGCGAGGCGACTAACATTGCGCTCGCCCGTGAAATATTGCGGCGCTGGCGCTATAAAGATGTCGCACAACAAGAGGCATTTTTAAATTTACTAAGCCTTGAGTTTGATGTAGATACGCAAGCAATTGCAGAAGCAGCCCAGCAATTTAACAGTGGCGAACGCAGCAGTTTGCTCAATTTAGTACGCCTTGCAGAAGCACCGCGTCAAGAACTATTTCGCCGTTTAAACATGGCCCCAAATGGCACCAAAGTATTAGTATCAATGCGTGAGTCGCTGCTTAAATTGCTTAAGCAAAACCCGCAGCTTAAAAACGTTGATACTGATTTTCAGCATCTACTCGGCTCCTGGTTTAACCGGGGTTTTTTGCAGCTAGAGCGTATTGACTGGCACTCTAGTGCTTCTATGCTTGAGAAGCTGATTCAATACGAAGCTGTGCATCCAATTCAAGGCTGGGAAGATTTACGCAGAAGACTTAATGATAAAGACCGACGTTGCTATGGTTTTTTCCATCCTGCACTGCCTGATGTGCCGTTGATCTTTGTTGAAGTGGCATTGACTACTCAGATTAGCGATTCTATTTCAAGCTTGGTTGACCCGAGCGCTACTGTGGCTGAAGAACCGCCCAATACAGCTATCTTTTACTCTATCAACAATGCCTTAACGGGTTTACGTGGAGTGAGCTTTGGTAACTTTTTAATTAAACAAGTCGCGGAGGAGTTAAAAGATGAGTTTACACAAATCAATACTTTCTCGACGCTCTCTCCTATCCCGCAAATGGTAGCGACTATTGTCAGTTACTTTGATGAGACCAATACTAAGCACAGTGAAAGCGAACGTCAACATGTGCTGTCGAGCCTCAAAATGCTATTGGGACAAAGCGCAGATTTTGAACTAACACAGCAAAGCTTGGATACTCTACTCGAGGGTGAAGATGCGTTAAAACACCAGCTTTGCCTGTACTATTTAACCCAACTAAAACGTGCCGATAAAGCGCGCGACAGCGTGGCAAACTTCCATTTATCTAATGGTGCTTGCCTATACAGAATTAACATTAATGCCAATTCTTCAGAGCGCGGCACTAATGAGTCTTGGGGATGTATGGTCAATTATTTGTACGAGGGCGACAAAGTGGTTAGCAATCACGAGGCTTATGCTAACAAAGGTACGATTGCATTATCCAAAGACTTACAGCGCCAAGTTAAAAGCTTAGTCTCTAATACTCTTTAGAACAAAATTAATCAGGATTTACTATGTCGCACAATAACAATCTGTATTTAACACTGGTAAACCCAGACCACCAAGGCAATACAAATCACGTGTTTTTAGACAGCCCTGGGCGTGCGCCATTGCTGTACTCGCAGCTACACTCGCTCACGGGCAAGCTACAATCTCGCTTGCAGGCTCTAGGGGTAAATGCAGGTGATAGAGTCATAGTGCAAACACAAAAATCTTCTGAAGCAGTATTACTGTATCTGGCCTGCCTTAGAGCCGGAGCCATTTACATTCCACTAAACACCGCTTACACAGACAACGAAGTCAGCTATTTTTTAAAAGATGCCGCCCCGCAAGTATTCATCTGTGAGCCAGAAACTCACGTGCAATTAAGTGAACTAGCCTCGCAACTAAATATTCCACACACTTTAAGCTTAGGAGATTGCGGCCAAGGTAGCTTATTAGATGGCTTTGAGCTACTCAATGACGATGTTGCAGTGGTGCAGCGCAGCGATGAAGATTTAGCCTCCATTTTATATACATCGGGTACCACAGGTCGCTCTAAAGGGGCCATGTTAAGCCATGCAAATTTACGTTCAAACGCACAGACACTACACCAATACTGGCAGTGGCAAGATGATAAAGATGTACTGTTACACGCCCTCCCCATTTTTCATGTGCACGGTTTGTTTGTCGCTTTACACTGCGCTATGCTGGGGCGCTCTAAAATACATTTTATCGAAAAATTTAGTGTCGACTCTCTCATTCAATACTTACCTTCCAGCACTGTTCTAATGGGCGTTCCGACTTTCTATACTCGCTTGTTAGATAATCCAGATTTCAACAGACAACTATGTAAAGGTATGCGCTTATTCATTGCCGGTTCCGCCCCATTACTGACCGATACCCACGATCAATTTTCTCTGCGAACAGGTCATAAAATTCTTGAACGTTACGGCATGACAGAGTGCGGCATGATCACCTCTAATCCCTACGAGGGTCAGCGTATTGCCGGCACAGTTGGCTTTGCACTGCCCGATGTCGATACACGCATCGCAGATTCACAAGGTACTATATTAGCGCCAGGTGAAACCGGAGTACTGGAAGTTAAAGGCCCTAATGTTTTTTCAGGCTATTGGAAAATGCCTGAGAAAACCGCGGCAGAGTTTACAGATGACGGCTACTTTATTACCGGTGATTTATCGATCATCGATAGCAGTGGACGAATTAGTATAGTCGGTCGCTCTAAAGATTTAATTATCTCTGGCGGTTTTAATGTTTACCCAAAAGAGATTGAAACAGAAATAGACCTGATTAGAGGAGTGAAAGAATCTGCGGTTATAGGCGTGCCCCACACTGACTTTGGCGAGGCAGTGGTCGCTGTCGTTGTTAAAGACGGCAGCGCTACGCTTGAATCCCATCAAATAATCAATTCACTACAGGGGCGTCTTGCTAAGTTTAAACAACCTAAGTCGGTGGTATTTGTCGAAGAGTTACCACGTAATGTCATGGGTAAAGTACAAAAAGCCCAACTGCGAGCGAATTATCAATGATGAATGAAAAAGCATTAGAGCAAGCTATCCGCCAAGGTATTCCGATCAGCGCGCAAATGGACTTTAAAGTTAAAGAGCTACACCCACTGCAAATAATTGTGGCAGGCGGGGCTGAACAAAATATCAATGTGCACCGAACCGCTTTCGCGGGTTCTTTGTATTCAATATGCACATTAGCGGCATGGGGACTGGTTTACTCCAAGCTTCCTGCGGGGACCTGCTTAGTCATGGAAAAAGCCCGCATCGAATATTTGCGCCCAGTCAAAGGAGAGATCATTGCCAGTGCCTATTTATCGACTGAGTCCGCGCATTCAATGCTCGAAGAATTGCAGCAAAACAAAAAAGCGCGATTAGAACTATCTGTGAATGTTGACTGTAATGAAAAACGTGCAGTTAACTTTCATGCGAACTTACACATCAGTGCTGGTTGATCAGATGATTTTCACCTATGCATTGATTTCACAAGAAAAAACAGCGAAATTTCAAAAAACACTATTATTCTCTACTATAGTTAAACTTTAATTACTTAACATTTGATTCAAATAATCGCTCTGTTTTGACTTTATTGCACTCTTCTAGATTAGCTGTTGATTGAGCACTCTGCATCAGTCTAGGAACTTGTCGGGCTTAGCCGGTCGTAGCGAGAAAAAGCTGACTTTAACCAATTTCATGGTCTTTTGAGGCGAATAAATTGTCTGGAACAATTTATCATGCCGGCCTTGAAGAGCTGAAGCATAGGGACATGCCGAATAATAGCGTGCTATTTAACGAGAAATAGCGGGAAAAATGGCCAAGTTCTGATTTTTCGCAATAGATTAGTATTAAGTTCGACAAGCTCCTGTATTTGCCAAATCGTAGGGTAACTTCACGATGCCTTCTTTATGGAGAAAAATAGCAAAGAGGGCACTATGTCCATAAGGCCAATTGTTGTTACCATACTATGCGCCTAAAATGATGTTCAACAGCCAGATTTAGGTTTAATGATGTTAAAAGACACCCTAATTACTAAAAAATTTCCTTTAGTCATGATCACTTTTGCGCTGGTATCAGCACTCGTAACGGGAATCATTGCTTATACAAAAACCACCGATAGCATGGAAATGTTAGCAAAAGAGCAGTTAAAGTCACTACTCGCATCACGCAAATCAGCGCTATCTCAGTACTTTGACACCATTATTCACCAAGTCACTTTTCTCGCCAAAAACCCTTTAACTGTTAGCTCGCTTGAGCAGTTTAGTGCTGCTTGGCAGTCTTTAAAAACTAGCCCTTATGAGCAACTACAACATCTTTATGTGCATCAAAATCCTTATCCAAAAGGAAAGAGAAGTGCTTATTTATCCGCCTCTGATGCAAGTCGGTACACTTTAGTTCATCAAAAAAGCCATCCTTTGTTTAACAATATGATAGATACAGACTCCTATTACGACCTGTTCCTCATTAACCCTCAAGGTGAACTGCTCTACTCTGTTCAAAAAGAAGCGGACTTCGCCAGTAATTTATTAAATGGTCGATGGAAGGAAACCGATTTAGCACAGCTTTTTCGTCTTATAAATCATCAACCTGAAGTGGGGAAAATTCATATTTCTGATTTTTCACCCTATCAACCTAGCAACAACGAACCGGCGAGCTTCATCGGTACCAGTGTCTTTAATATAGACAACCAGTATCTAGGCGCCATCATTTTACAGCTCCCTATTGAGCCTATTGACCAGATAATGCAAGTGACCGCGGGGATGGGAGAAAGCGGAGAAACTTATGTGGTGGGTGCCGATTATTTGATGCGCTCTAACTCCCGTTTTTTTCAAGATCGCAGCATCTTAACCACCAAAGTGGATACCTTGTCAGTCAATAGAGCACTGCAAGGTGAAACAGGGTTTTCTATTGTCGATGATTATCGAAAAATACCTGTTTACTCCAGTTTTACCCCTTTTAGAACTTTGTCTATAAAGTGGGCAATGTTAGCGGAGATAGATGAAGCTGAAGTGTTAAAGCCTGTTTATAACATAAGTCGATACCTCCTAATTAGCGCCATAATAGTCACTCTACTTATTTTTGTTTTCGGCTATTTCTTATCTCGAGATATCGCTAGGCCCATAGTCGCCATGACGATGATGATGAAGCGTTTAGCAAGCAATGAGTTAAACATTAACATTTCGATCAGTGAGCGCCGTGACGAAGTGGGAAAGATGGCTGAAGCCATGGTGGTATTCAAACAAAACGCCATTGAGCGCGAGCATATGCGCAAAGAGCTCAGTCGGATTGCCAACGTCGATGCACTGACAGGTTTATACACTCGTAAGTATGCAATGGAGCAATTACAGCTCTTAATGCAAGACAGCCGCTCAACGCGTACTAAATTGGTGCTAATGTTCTTAGATTTAGACAACTTTAAGGAGGTAAATGATAAATTAGGCCACCATAGCGGGGACCAAACCTTGTGTAACATAGCCGATCACATACTCAGCTGTGTCCGTGAGCAAGACATCATTGCCCGCATTGGCGGGGATGAGTTCATCATTATCTTCCCCGGTATCCATGAAATAGATGACCTATCAGCTATCGCTACCGATTTACTAGAAAGTTTGCCGCCACAACAACTACCCATTAGCCTCAGCATAGGCATATCGGTATTTCCAGATGATGCGCAAAGCGCTCTAGAGCTATTAAAAAACGCCGATCTCGCCATGTATAACGTAAAAAAAGGCGGTAAGAATAACTTCTGTTACTGGCAGCAGGTGGCGAGTGATACTGCTGTAAACCAGCCTTAGTTAAGCTTGCACTCTTAACGTCAGCCAGCTACAGGAAATTATTACTGCCGTTTACCACTGAGTTTTAACACCGCCTGTGCTTTTAACAACTTAATATATTTGTTAAAAGCCGGTATACCTTCAACTTTTACATATTGCTCAGGGATTTCTAACGAAGTGATATACTCTACACTGTGCTCATCTAATTTAGTTATATAGCGATACATGTCACCAAAACGATGCTCAAGATCAAGCTCTGATCCAGTTGTTAACAAGCGCTTTATGCTCGGCTGATAGCTTAGTCACAAAGTTATGATCCATTGCTTTGAGCTTAAGAGCTTCAAACTCTGGAGTAACTTTATTACTCACGTTTCGCTGATAGTCATCGACCAACTAGGCATTCCTCTCCTGCTCGCTCTTATTCGATAAAAAGCTGCGCATTGAGCTGGCGTATTCACCACTATATTCTTTAGTCGATGTCTCTTTTTGATCACCTTTGTCATCAAAGGTTAACGTAGTCTGTGCCTTTAAATGCCAACGATAGCGTGAGCTCTCAATATTACTCAAACGACCAGTTCCCTTGATTAGCTCAAGGGCCCCCTTCCCTTGAATCCAATCTGAAGTGGTTTTCCAATCAGTATAAAAATCCGTCGGGTCTAAGCAATATTTAGTACCCTTTAAATAAAAACAAGCAATCATATGATTGAAATATGATAGAGCAGGAGCATGCAGTTGGGATGTTCGTTTACGTTTGCTGGAACAAATTTAGAGTAAACAGCAGCGCTGTCATTACAGGCAGAATCACCTGCAATCATGATATGCTTATAAAATAAAACTCAGTACTCAATCAAACATATGCAGCTTCAAACAAGCGGCATATGCATTGCGATTAAGTAATCACATCGGGTGTGTTGCGCCCTGTAAATTCACCAATAAGTGCCAGCTCATCTGCCGCATTAATTAAGTTTGCTAAGGCTAGTTGAGGGTCTTGATTAAGCTTATCTGCTTGTTGCTCAAAACTATCGTAATAGACTCGTAAAGTAGCACCTGCCGTACCCGTTCCTGATAACCTAAAGACAACACGTGCATCGCCTTCAAAGAAAATACGCAACCCTTGTTGGCTACTTTCACTGCCATCTATCGGATCGATATAGTGAAAATCATCCGCAGCTTGCACCGTCATACCAGCAAACGATTGACCGATGATATCAACGAGTTTTGCACGCAGTTGCGTCATCAATAATTTGGCTTGCTGTGCATCGACATTTTCAAAATCGTGACGTGAAAAATAATCCCGACCATGTTGCTGCCAGTGCTGTTGCACAACCTCGCTGGCACTACCGCGCACAGCAACTATGTTGAGCCAAAACAGTACTGCCCACAAACCGTCTTTTTCACGTACATGATCTGAACCAGTACCAAAGCTTTCTTCACCGCATAGGGTCATTTTACCGGCATCCATCAAGTTGCCAAAAAACTTCCAACCTGTGGGTGTCTCATAACAATCAATGCCCAGTGATTTTGCAACTCGATCAACCGCGCGGCTAGTAGGCATAGAGCGAGCAACCCCTGCAAGGCCTTGAGTATAACCGGGAATCAGCGTGGCGTTCGCCGCCAGTACCGCCAATGAGTCGCAGGGATTGATATAAAAATTATTGCCCAGCACCATATTGCGATCACCATCGCCATCAGATGCCGCACCAAATGCCAGTGAGTGCTCTCCACTCATTTTTTCCACCAGCTCTTTAGCATGCACTAAATTAGGATCAGGGTGACCACCGCCAAAATCTTCTAGAGGCATAGCATTAATAACTGTGCCCGCTTTTGCACCGAGTCTGTGCTCTAAAATATCAACGGCATAAGGGCCTGTTACCGCGTGCATAGCATCAAAGCACATATTAAAGTCAGCTTGCTTTAACAGACTTGAGATCGCTTCAAAATCAAAGATACCCGCCATTAAATCAGCGTAGTCCGCCACTGGGTCGATGATTTCAACAGTGCAATTTCCTACTTTGAATACCCCTAATTGATCAAGGTCTAAATCAGCGGTTTCAATGGTCAAGTAGGCGTCTATGTTTTGAGTTTGCTGATAAATAGCTTCAGTGACACCCTCGTTAGCGGGGCCGCCATTCACACCATTATATTTGATACCAAAATCTTCATCAGGACCTGCAGGGTTATGACTCGCTGATAAGATAATGCCGCCATCGGTGCTGTATTTACGAATAATACAAGAGACGGCTGGTGTAGAAAGAAGCCCTGAACGACCGATAATTAAATGCGTAAACCCATTGGCAACCGCCATTTTAATGATCGTTTGGATTGCAGGGCGATTAAAGTAACGCCCATCACCACCCACCACGAGCGACTTGCCATGACAATCGCCTATGACATTAAATATCGATTGCACAAAGTTCTCTAAATAATCTGGTTGAGTAAATTCAACCACCTTTTTGCGTAAACCTGACGTACCTGGCTTTTGACCTTGTATCGCGACTGTGTCCTTTTTAATGACTACCACAATGACTTCCCTTTTAAAGTTACGAGCCTGTCGGGCTTAGCGCTCATTTACTGCGACAATCGCCCAATCCCGACAAAACCCTAGGCAAAATTTCTCTCATTCTACCTGTCTATAACAGTATTAAAAATGACTATTTACTAAGGAAGCAGCGAACAAGTCCCAGACGCCCCTGGCTTACAGGATTGTTTGTGATTGAGGCAATGGTTACAGGCGGGCTGGTTGCCCGACGAAAACCATTAACAAAGAGCACGAACTATCCTGTACGCCCCGAAGAGTGGACCTCTAAGCGGTTAACTCCTTTGTTAGAACACTCATGAAGGACTCGCCATTCACTTCGCATTCTGCCTCGGATTTAACCGCTTAGTTATCCACAGGGAACATCTGGGGACTTATTCGCTACTTGTATGATTACTATTCTTAAAAAAGGGTAAAATTGAGGCCCACCTTTAGCAGCAACTAAAGGCCTTTATATGGTAGTTCGATTCGCATTTGGCTCCTCTTTTAGAGAGACCGTAGGGAAGTGAGAACACCATATAAACTCAAAGTGATAACTCGAATAGTCATCAGGGCCTCGAGCCCGTATTACAAGACAGGGTAAACTTACCAATGAACCATTCAGAAAACAATGAAATAAATATCGGTATTGATGTGGGAAAATCTCAACTCGATATTTTTGTACGGCCAATTGGCGATTATTTTAGCGTACCCAATAATGAGAATGGGGTTCGCGAAGCTGTTAAGCGCTTTTGCAAGTATCAACCCAAACGTATTATCATCGAAGCAACAGGACGGCTTGAACACAAGCTGGTCTTCGCATGCGTCGAACACAATTTACCTATAGTAGTCGCTAACCCTGTGCATGTTCGCCGTTTTGCACAAGCAATTGGGCAATTAGCTAAAACCGACAAAATAGATGCTGCTCTAATCGCTAATTTTGGCGACACTATCAAGCCCGATAAAACCATCATAAAACCCAAAAACATACGAACTATTAGCGACTTACTTGCGCGTCGAAAGCAATTACTCACCATGCAGACCATGGAGAAAAATCGATTGGGCATAATGCCACAGGAGCTACATGCGAGTATCAAAAGCATCATCAAAGCTTTCAAATCGGCTATTGATAAGGTAGATAAATTGCTTGATACACTCATTATTGAAAATAAAGAGTGGGCGATAAAAAATGATATATTACAAAGCGTGCCTGGGATTGGAAAAGTAGTATCTTATACGCTGTTGAGTAACCTACCAGAACTCGGGCATCTAAATAGCAAAGAGATCGCTGCACTAGTAGGCGTAGCCCCTATCAATAAAGACAGCGGTAGCTACGAAGGTCAGCGGCGAATACGTGGAGGGCGGCATCAAGTACGAACGGTGCTATTTATGTCCATGATGTCAGCGATTCAATATAACAGAACACTAAAAGCCTATTACGAACGACTTAAAGCAGCAGGGAAACTGCCCAAAGTCGCTATAGTAGCCTGTATGCGCAAGATGATTGTCATACTAAATACAATGCTAAAAACAGGTACTGCTTGGGATGAAAAAATTCTTAAAAGTAGTTGACTCGAAACATAGTCACTTCCCTAATACACTCCTCCTATAGCTATATTATTTAGCTGCTAACATTTGCAGTAATTGCTCGACGGCATTGAAGCGCTCCTCTGGCCCAGGCATCGGCAGGATAAATTTTAACTGGCTAGCACCTGCTAGTTTAAATCGCTTCGGTTGTTTCTGTACTAAATCGACTAATACCATCGGGTTAATGTCGGTATCGGGTGAAAAATTGATTTTACCATTGCCGGCGCCCGCATCAATTTTACTGATTTGCAAGGCATCAGCGGTGTGTTTGATCGCTGTCACTCGAAATAGGTTCTTGGTCGATTCAGGTAATAGTCCAAAGCGGTCGATCATTTCTATTTGCAGCTCTTTAAGATCGGTATCGTTTTTGCTGCTCGAAATGCGTTTATACATGACTAAACGACTGTGGACATCTGGCAAGTAATCATCGGGTATAAGTGCCGGGATATGCAAGTTAACTTCAGAGCCAAATTGTAAGGGTTTATCGAGGTTTGGCGTCTTACCTTCTTTAATCGCTTCAATCGCCTGCTCTAACATTTCCATATATAAAGTGAAACCAATGCCTTGAATTTGTCCACTTTGCTCTTCACCTAATAGCTCTCCCGCCCCACGTATTTCCAAATCGTGGCTGGCTAAGGTAAAGCCTGCTCCTAAATCATTGGCTTCAGCAATGGCTTCTAAACGCTTCTTGGCATCTTTGCTGACCGATTTTATTGGTGGTGTTAGTAGATAGGCATAAGCTTGATGGTGAGAGCGGCCAACTCGTCCGCGCAATTGGTGCAGCTGAGCTAAACCAAATTTGTCGGCGCGTTCTATGATAATAGTATTGGCGTTCGGGATATCAATACCAGTCTCGATAATGGTGGTTGAGAGCAATACATTAAATCGCTTGTGATAAAAATCGGACATAACTTGTTCTAATTGGCGCTCTCGCATTTGACCGTGACCCACACCGATACGCGCTTCAGGCACTAATTCAGCAAGTTCTCGTGCGAGTTTGTCGATGGTTTTTACTTCATTGTGCAGAACATACACTTGTCCACCACGCAATAACTCACGCAAAATGGCTTCTTTAATGATAGCGGGCTCTGATTCACGCACAAATGTATTCACTGATAAACGCTTAGCGGGCGGTGTCGCGATAATCGATAAATCCCGCATGCCAGACATAGCCATGTTCAGTGTTCTAGGGATAGGTGTCGCCGTCATCGTCAGGATGTCGACTTCTGAGCGCATTGATTTTAGACGCTCTTTTTGCTGTACACCAAAGCGGTGTTCTTCATCGATAATGACTAAACCTAGTCGGTCAAAAGTAACATCTTTTTGAATCAGTTTATGGGTACCAATAATGATATCAACGCTGCCAGCTTTGAGTTTTTCCAGCGTTTGGCTTTGCGCTTTAGCGGTTTTAAAGCGAGAGACGATATCGATATTGATGGCCATGTCGGCAAAACGGTCATTAAAATTTTCGTAGTGCTGTTGAGCAAGCAGTGTTGTGGGGACTAAAATTGCCACTTGTTTGCCCGATTGCACGGCAATAAAAGCGGCGCGCATCGCCACTTCGGTTTTACCAAAACCGACATCACCACAAATTAAGCGGTCCATTGGTTGGCCAGATGTCATGTCGCGAATAACGGCTTCAATTGCCATGGCTTGATCAGGTGTCTCTTCAAACGGAAAGTTGGCTGCAAAGCGCTGGTATTCAGTATCTGGCTTATCAAAAGAAAACCCTTTGCGTGCGGCACGCCTAGCATAAATGCTCAGTAACTCAGCTGCTGTGTCACGGATTTTTTCTGCGGCTTTTTGGCGCGCTTTGCTCCATTGCTCTGTGCCTAAACGGTGAAGCGGGGCTAATTCGTCACTTGTGCCAGTGTAACGGCTAATTAATTGTAAGTTGGCAACCGGTACGTAAAGCGTCGCATCATTTGCGTAGCTAAGCTTAACAAACTCGTTACTTTGATCATCAATGGTAATGGTTTCGAGGCCTAAATAGCGGCCGACCCCGTGATCGATATGCACCACAGGGGCGTGCAGCTTCAGTTCTGTTAAATTGCGAACCACTAGGTCAGATTGACTTTTCTCTTTGCTGCGTCTGCGCTGCTGAAATACCTGATGGCCGAAGAGTTGTGACTCACTGATCACTTCCCACTGATCTGTTGTACTTAACCCGCGGGTAAGCGGGAAAATACAGATAGAGAAAGCTTCATTACCTTGAGTGAATTGCTGCCAGCTATCAACACTTGTTGGCGTGATTTTAATACGCTTTAGCAATTCTAATAGTGCTTCACGACGACCGGCGGATTCTGCGCAAAATAGCACACGGCTTTTCACTTTTTGTGCAATGTGGTTTTCAAGGGCCAATAGTGGTTGGGGGCTTTGCGCATCGACACTTAAACGCGGTGGAGCCTCACAGTTTAAGTTGGAGCGCCCGGCTCCTGCTACACTCTCTTGTGAAAACTGTAGTTTTTTAAAGGCTTTAAGTGATCCCATGAAGTCATTGGCATTTAGAAACAACTGGGTTGGCGGTAATATTGGGCGCTCTACGTCATGGCGTCGTTCTTCATAGCGATTGGATGCATCATTCCAAAACTCTTGGCATTTACTTTCAAGGGCACCTTCACTAATAATGAGGGAGTCTTTTGGCAAGTAATCAAATAAGGTGCTGGTCTTGTCAAAGAATAATGGCAGGTAATATTCGATGCCAGCGGGTGCGAAACCGTTGCTAACATCTTGGTAGGTAGGACAGTTTTTTACATTGACATCAAAGCGTTCACGCCACTGTCTTTTAAAGAGACCAATAGCGCTGTCGGTTAGTGGGAACTCACGCGCTGGCAGTAATCTGATTTGCTCAATTTTATCGATAGAGCGCTGAGTTTCAGGGTCAAAAGTACGTAAGCTATCAACTTCATCATCAAACATATCGATACGAAATGGATACTCGCTACCCATTGGAAATAAGTCGATGATTGAACCGCGAAAAGCAAACTCACCGTGAGAGAAAACGTTGTCGACCGCTCTATAACCCGCTTGCGTTAATTGATGACGCAGTTTATCGCTATCAATCACCTGGCCGCGACTGAGTAATAATGTATTGGCACTTAAAAATTCATAAGGTGCAATACGGTGCATAAAAGTGCTGACGGGCACAATGATGATACCCTGCTTTACTTGCGGTAGTTGATGCAGGCTGGTTAAACGGCTAGAGATGATATCTTGATGGGGAGAGAAGTTATCGTATGGCAGCGTTTCCCAGTCGGGGAAGGGGAGTATCTGCACATTTTGATCAGCGGCAAAGAACTTTATTTCGCTCTCTAAAGTCAATGCACTATTGGTGTCTTTACAGATAACAACACTTAATCCTTGTTGCACTGAAGCTGCCTGTGCAATGAGCCACCCTGAGCTAGCGCCTTCTACACCACCAAGCCATTTTGTGTCGCCATTTTTAACAGGTAAAGTAAACGCAAGCTGTGTCAATTTATTCCCCAAGTTTGTTCGATTCAGTAGAGATGAATTAGACAAAGCCTAAATCATCAAGGGTTTAATTCCTCGCTTCATAAAGTGAAAACGAGGGAGAGAGAGGGCTTGCCCCGGGGGGCTTTATTTATGCTAATTCGTGATTTATTTAATCACAAAACTTTATTAATACCATGCTCTGAGGCCTTATTCTATGCTACTTTGAGTAGGATTATTACTACATTTTATTATTTAATGATTAAAGCGAAAAGTAGTGGTTAAATCGTTGCTCAAGCGCTTAGAAATAGCCATAATGGCCGCTCAAATTATCACCAAATTTATTGGAGAGTGTTGTGAGTCGAGAGCAAGTTTTTTCAGCCTGGAAGCAAAGAGAAGCCCTAACAGAGAAAATGGTTCCACTTGTCGGAGAATTGTTTCGTGAGCATAACGTGGAGACCTCAGTTTTTGGTCGCCTGTTAGTGAAACGTTCAGTTATTGATATTTTAAAAGCGCACCGTTTTGGTCGCCAAATTGAAAGCAAAGAACTCACAGTCGATGATACTTATCCAGTATTAAAGATCTTAGCACAAATGAAAATTAAGAATGCTCATGTAGATATCGCGAAATTAGCGGTTAAGTATCGTGAGCAAACAGAACATGATGATTTAGCTGCATTTTTAGCTGCTGAATTAGTACAAGCTGCAGGAGACAACAGCGCGGCTGCTACAGACGTTGTTCTGTATGGCTTTGGTCGTATTGGTCGCCTGCTTGCACGTTTGTTGCTCGAACAAACAGGCGGCGGCAGTGGCATGCGTTTAAGTGCTATTGTGGTACGTAAAGGCAAAGCGGAATTTGATCTAGAAAAGCGTGCGAGTCTTTTACGTCGTGATTCAGTACATGGCGCTTTCAAAGGCAACATCACTGTTGATAACGAAAACCATGCATTGATTGCCAATGGCAACATGATCAAAATCATCTTCGCTAACAGCCCTGATGAAGTGGATTACACTCAATACGGTATCAGCGATGCATTGGTTATCGATAATACCGGTATTTGGCGTGATGAAGAGAGCCTTGGCTTGCATCTGAAGTGCCCAGGCGCAGCTAAAGTGTTACTGACTGCACCCGGTAAAGGCATTAAGAACATTGTGATGGGCGTTAACCAAGACGATGTGCTTGATAGTGATAAAATTGTATCGGCCGCCTCTTGTACAACGAATGCTATTACACCGGTGCTTAAAGCTATGTGTGATGAGTACGGCGTTGAAAATGGTCACGTTGAAACGATTCACTCGTTCACTAACGATCAGAACTTGATTGATAACTACCATAAAGGTGATCGCCGCGGTCGCGCCGCAACACTTAACATGGTGATTACAGAAACAGGTGCGGCTAAAGCCGTTTCAAAAGCGCTTCCGCAAATGGAAGGTAAGTTATCCGGTAGTTCTATCCGTGTACCTACGCCTAACGTTTCAATTGCTATCTTGAACTTGAATCTAGAGAAAGCAGCAGAAAGAGAAGAGCTAAACGAATTCTTACGTGATACTGCACAACACTCCATTTTGCAAAAACAGATTGGTTATAGCATCTCTCCTGAAGCAGTATCGACTGACTTTGTGGGGTCTCGCTCTGCAGGTACTGTCGATGCACTGGCAACCATTGCTGAAGGTGGCAAGAACTGTGTTATCTACGTTTGGTACGATAATGAGTTTGGTTATAGCTGCCAAGTGATGCGTTTAGCTAAGCGTATGACAAGACATACTCTGGCGACTTTTCCGCTAGAGTTCTAGTTTTTCAAAATTAAATTTCAATAAAACCGCGCTGTTTATGACAGTGCGGTTTTTTTTTGACTAAAAATGTCCCGTGCAGGAGAGTCAGTAAAGAAGGATTGGTTAAGTCGTCGTCAATCATTGTTGCTGTTTTATACATTCCGGTTTATATTAAATTCATGATAGGTGTGTGCAAACTAGCTATTGGTTGCAAAACAAACTTGCCTATAGTTTTTATGGATTTTGGCAATGACAAGGATCGTTAAATGAGTACTAAAAAAAGTGAATCAAAACAAATTTGGATTGTGATCATCGCATTGTTTTGTGTTCTATTAGCGGTTTTATTTCTTACTACAGATATATTAACTAAAGAAGAGCAAGCCCCTTCCCAAGTCGTATTAGCTGACAAGGCAAATAATAACTTTCAAATTACTATCCACTATTTCCCAAATAAGAAATCAGATGCACAGGCGTTAAGTTATATTCTTAAAGAGTATGGTTATTCTGTTGCTGTGGAAACAGCGGCAAGTTTACCTGCACTTAAAGGTTCTGAGAAATCACCCAGTCATATCTTTTTTAACCGCAGTGAAATCCAGCGGGCAATGAAAATTAAAGGGCTGATAGAGGGGGTTGTTGGCACAGCTGTGAATGCTTATCGTTTTCATGAGCCACAAGCTGACCCATCTATGCTCATGGTCTTTACTGACACTTAATAAGCAATTGGTCTTTGCCGCGCTGCATGATGCTAGATAATTCACTGTTGTTAGATTGAAACTCATAGATGGAGAGTGTCTTTATGTGTGGCTCAAGTGCTATCGGTGTAAACAGAAGAGCGAAAATAGCTAGCTTTTGGTTAATGAGCCATCGTATCGCATCCATTTTGCGCGCATAACGTGCAGTGTTGACTTGCATAAAATTTAATCTTTCCTGTTTGAGTTTCATTGATTTCGTTCGTTAATATCAAACTTTGTCGCAAAAACAGCGCACTGTCATATAACTGTCATGCTAATGACATTTAATCTACCTATCGCTTTTGAGCAGTCATAGAAAGGTCGTTTTATGTTAGTAGAATTGCAGAAAATATTAATGAAGGGTGATATCACGAGTCTGTATCAACCGATAGTCGATAAGCATACCGGTGAGATTTTTGCCTATGAAGCGCTGAGCCGTGGTCCCTCTGACAGTCCTTTACATTCTCCTTTGCAGCTATTTGAGCAGGCACGCAAGTTTAATTTATTAGGTGAAATTGAATCGCTATGTCGAGAGAAGGCGGCGATTGGTTTTGTAGAGCAGAATCTGCCTGGCAAGTTATTCATTAATATAACCCCGCAATCACTGGAGCAAGCTGGGCATCAAAAAGGGCAAACTTTAGCGCTATTAGATAATTTGGATTTAGAGAGTTCGCAAATTGTCATTGAGCTGACAGAGCAGTTTCCGAGCAGTGATGAAGCCGTGTTGTTGAATGCTATAAAGCACTATCAAGAAATGGGTCTGTCAATCGCTTTAGATGACTTAGGTGCGGGGTACTCGTCGCTGAGATTATGGTCACAATCGCGTCCTGAATTTGTAAAGATAGACCGCCATTTTATTCAAGATATAGACCAAGATCACACGAAGCAGGAATTTGTACGCTCGTTTGTAGAAATCGCTACCTCGATGCAGTGCAAAGTGATTGCTGAGGGGGTGGAAACTCTCGCCGAACACAGTTATTTATCTAAGCTGAAAATTGATTTCTTTCAAGGTTATTTGTTTTGTAGGCCACAAGCTAAGCCACCGGTGAAATTAACGACTTTCCCAGTAGAGAGCAAGGCGCAGGCCAGTGTTGCAAGGCAGGTGAGTGCCAATAGTTTATCTGTGCATAAATTATCTGTCGATAGTGATGCCAGTGTTGAGCAAGCAGCCGCTATTTTTCAAGATAAGCCTAATATTAACTCTATTGCTGTCGTGGATAATGAGCAAATATTAGGGCTTATTAGTCGTGCAGCAGTACAGGGGAAGCTCTCTCAGCCGTTTGGGCGAGATCTGTTTTCAAAAAAGAGAGCGGTTGAAGTTGTAATGCATACTCAGCCACTAGTGGTTGATGCAAGTTTAAGCATTGAGCAAGTGAGCCGCTTGGTGACATCAAGAGCGCGTTATCGTCAAGAAGATGATTTTGTTATATGTAAGGAGAGCAAATACTTAGGGGTTGGCCACGTCATTGATTTATTAAAACAAGTAACTCAACTGCAGTTGAATCAAGCAAGGCATGCCAACCCATTAACGTTGCTGCCAGGATTGGTGCCTATCAACGATTGCGTTGATCAGTTAATCGCGAGTAATAATGCTTTTGCCATGGTGCATTTTGATATTGATAATTTCAAGCCTTTTAATGATGTGTATGGTTTTGCTAAAGGTGATCAAGTTATTCTGGCGTTGGGTATGAGCTTGCAAAAGCATTACAGTATTGAGCGCGATACCGTTGGGCATATTGGCGGAGATGATTTCATCGCCATTTATAACTCTCAGGATTGGCTGCAAAGAGTGAAAGATACAGTTACCTCATTTAATGCTATGGCTAAGGAACTGTATTACCCTGCACATATTGTGCAAGGAGGGTTTAGTAGTGAAGATCGTTATGGTGTCTCTAGATTTCATCCACTGGTCTCTCTCTCTGTGGCTGTACTAGAAGTAAAAAGCGAAGACAGTATGGACAATTTTGCGCTCTCCTCTAAATTATCACCACTAAAACATGCGGCTAAATCACATGTCGGTAATGCTATCATCATTAATCAGGCCGATAATTATTTACTAATAGAGGCTGTAAGAGACATGACTGAAGGCATTTTGCATCAAAAGTAGCGATGAAAAATAATTAAAAAACATAAAAATTTGTACAATTGGTCAAAAAAAATCTATGAATTAAATTTAATGTTGATATGGTCTTATGCTCGAATAATAAAAACTATCTGTTATTGGCATTACTTGTATTGATTGCCAAACCTTGGGAGCGCGAAATGAGTAAAGTATTTAATTTTCAGAATAAGCATAGAATTGGCACCGCGAGTCGCACATTACTCGCTGTTGCTATAGGTGCAATCGCTTTTCAAGCGCAAGCTGCAGATGTAAAGCTTAGAATCATGGAGACTACCGATATTCATGTGCATTTGGTTGATTATGATTATTATAAAGACAAACCTAGTGCAAGTTTGGGATTGGCAAAGACGGCGGCATTAATTAAAAACGCGCGAGCAGAAGTTAAGAATTCATTGTTATTTGATAATGGTGATTTATTACAAGGTAATCCATTGGGTGATTACGTTGCGAATGAGCAAGGTTTAGCTGAAGGGCAAATACATCCTGTTTATAAAGCAATGAACCTGCTTAATTATGACGCGGCAAATTTAGGCAACCATGAGTTTAACTACGGTTTAGATTTTCTTAAAGCATCTTTAGCGGGTGCTAACTTCCCTTATGTCTCTGCCAATACCTATGTATTTGATGGTGATAAAGATGAAAGCAATGACAAGAACTACTTCACTCCTTATAGAATTCTAGATCGAGAATTAACCGCAGAAGACGGCTCTAAAGTGTCAATTAAAGTTGGCGTTATTGGTTTTGTGCCACCGCAAATTACACAGTGGGATAAAGCAAACCTTGAAGGTAAGCTTGTGACACATGACATAGTAGAAGATGCTAAAAAGTTTATTCCGAAAATGCGCTTGGAAGGTGCTGATATAGTGGTTGCTATCCCGCATTCAGGTATAGGTCAGATAGATGGCAAGTTTGCAGAGAATGCGAGCTTAGCGCTATCTAAGGTGGAGGGAATAGATGCTATTTTATTTGGTCACTCACACCAAGAGTTCCCAAGTAAAAAATATGAGAATATAGCAGGCATTGATGCAATAAAAGGCACTATTAATGGTGTGCCTGCTGTAATGCCTGGTTTTTGGGGTTCTCATTTAGGTGTTATTGATTTAAATCTTTCAGTTAACAATGGTGACTGGAAAGTAACGGATGCTCATTCATCGCTACGTTCAATATTCAAGCGTGATGGCCGTAAAAAAATATCGTTAGTTGATGCTGATCAAGCCATTATTGAAGCGGTTGATGCTGAGCACCAAGCAACGATCACTTATATGAATAAAGCAGTCGGTGAAACAACAGCACCAATACATAGTTATTTTTCTTTAGTGCAAGATGACCCTTCAGTACAAATAGTGACAAATGCACAAAAACGCTATGTTGAGCGCTTAATTCAAGGTACTGAATATGACGGCATTCCGGTACTTTCTGCTGGCGCGCCTTTTAAAGCGGGTGGGCGTGGCGGTGCTGATTACTACACTAATATTAGTGCCGGTAAAATTGCGCTAAAGAATGTTGCCGACCTCTATATTTATCCTAATACCTTAAGAGCTGTCTTGCTTAACGGTGCAGAGGTTAAGGAATGGCTTGAAATGTCGATGGGTGCTTTTAATAAAATTGAAGCAAACTCTGACAAAGAACAAGTGTTACATAACCCTAGCTTCCCTTCATATAATTTCGATATCATTGATGGTGTGACTTTCAAAGTCGATCTTTCCAAAGAGGCGAGATATGCAAAAGATGGGAAGAAAGTATCAGATACCCATCGTATTGTAGATTTTAAATATCAAGGGAAAGTGGTAAATGAAGCGCAGAAGTTTATTGTTGCCACCAATAATTATCGTGCCAGTGGCGGTGGTCATTTTCCTGCACTAGATGGCTCTAATATCATTATTGAAGCCCCTGATGAAAACCGTACGGTATTGGCTAATGATATTTTTGCACTGAAGAAAATAGATCCAAGCGCTGATAAAAATTGGTCTTTTGTAGAGATAGCAAATACTCATGTAGTATTTGAGAGCGCTCCTGCAGCGGCGCAGGCTATAACACCTGATATGCCAATAGAATATGTTGGTGAAGGTGAAAATGGTTTTGCTAAATACCGTTTGCATTTAAAGCGTTAAACCTAGATTTGGCCGTTGGATGCCTTTTTATACGCCGGAAAATCACGTCGTAGCAAGGCACGGATTACAGTAAATGGTTGATCCCTTTACAAAATTCGTAACGCCGCTACGGCGTGATTTTACAAGTATAAAGAGGTGTAGCGCCTTCACTTATTCAGAGAAAACCGAATTAGCTGTATTTTGCCTATAACTCATAAACTTGCCGCGAATTCATAGCGGTTAACAGCCGGGTTTAGGTTAAACCGCACTCATTAAACCGTACAAACGCCAACAGCGGTTAGCTAGTTGGCGTTTTATTTTCTGGCTTTTCCTGCCTTCTTTATTTAGTCATTTGTTTTGCAAAAAGCAACGATTTTCTATCCTGTTTTTGTTACTATACCTTTGCAATTTAGTGCCCTTCAATAAGTCCTTTTATCACATCATTTAAGTCTTCTGTTTTGCCTTTTTGTTTTATTAAAATAAATATCCGCCTATTTGATTTCCATTGTTTGTAACTATTGGAAATGAATAGCTTATCAGTTGTTTTATGCTCTATTTGCGAGTGTGGATAGACAGAGACACTTTTTTAACCGTCACTCTATCGTCAATTAAAGAGGTCATTGAGAGTGCTTTTCCTATTTGATATTTAAACCATGCAGTACTTGCAAAAATAACAGGGAATTTCTATAGTGTAATATAGTGGTAAAAAGTGGTGTAAAGTGGGGTTTTTATGTTTCAAAGTGGTTTAGGTAGATAATTAAGTGATGTTTCGCGGCATAAATCCAATAAACATGGATGCCAAGGGCAGAATGGCTATTCCCTCTCGGTACAGAGAGCCATTGAGTGTGCATTGCGCAGGGGAGCTGGTCGTCACTATTGATACCGAATCACGTTGTTTATTACTCTATCCCATTCATGAGTGGGAAGAAATTCAAAAGAAAATAGAAGCATTACCTAGCTTTGATAAAAACGCCCGTCGTATTCAGCGCTTATTATTAGGTCACGCCACTGATGTTGAAATGGATGCCAATGGGCGTTTGTTATTAAGTGCTCCGCTGAGGGAATACGCTCAGCTTGAAAAGAAAATTGTATTGTTAGGACAAGGTAAAAAGTTTGAGATATGGAGCGAAACGCTCTGGCAGCAAACGCGAGATGAATATTTACAAATAACGGATGA
>Ga0209291_1001396_pt1 | contig 21563 bp, 23 predicted proteins | sample GOMGulsemesocosm_FD_184633 | JGI IMG/M metagenome (GOLD analysis project Ga0209291, IMG submission 184633) | Methane-oxidizing microbial communities from mesocosms in the Gulf of Mexico - GOM9B Gulf of Mexico (SPAdes) (version 2) | ecosystem: Environmental > Aquatic > Marine > Cold seeps...
TGAAAAAACAATAACCAATACAGGTATTGTTTCAGGGTTTGGTTTCTATGATCCACCGTTACTTGATTTGAAATACGGATCTGAAGTTACTGTAATGTCGCTTCCTTCTGATTACTCTGGCTCAATTCAAGTTGGCGATACTACTACAGTAAGCAATTATTATGTAGGTGCTTATCTAATTTTTGCTAATGGTTTACAAACGATTACGGGAGCTACGTTTAAATATTCATTACCTCGCTTTACTTCAATTGCTCCCGATGCTACTATAATTGACGCAAATGCTAAAGTAATGATGCAAGCTGGTGGAGTTATTAATACGATGGTGCACAACGGAGAACCATATATGGAAATGACCGCCGATGAGAATCCTGCAGTTCCAACAGAGAAAATTGTAGTAACTGCAATTTCTGAAGCAGAATTTTCTACGCAAGCAGAAAGTATTACACATTTAGGGGAGGTACTTACTTATGACTTTACGAATACGGAAATTAAAAATGAAGATGGAGTTGTACTAGGTGAAAGAATGGGGTTAATTACCAGGCGTATTTCAGCAGATAAAAAAATTGATGTAAATAAAGATTGGCGTGTACAACGTTATAGACGCTATAAAATGTCGGATGCTGATTGGCAAAATTATTTGCTAAACAACCCTACTACCGATAATGTATATAAGTTAGGAAGTAATAATGGGGTAACGGCTGCTAATATTAATATTACAGATACGCATAAGTACGTGTTACCATTTATAGAAGAAAAAAAGTTCTACCAAGATTTTAGTAGTAAAGGTACAGTAACTGACGTTTTTTTAGCAGGTACTTCAAGTCCAGGGCACATAGCTTACGGAGGAAGAATGGAAGTGACTAATGACGATGTGTATAAGCAAACAGTAATAGCCTCTCCAGTAAACAATGGTAAAGATTATTTCATTTTTCCTTTTGTTCAACCTGAAATTGTAGTTGTTTCTGAAAATGAAAAAACAGCTACCGCTACTACAAAACCGATGTTAATTGAACCGAAATTAAATGTAGTTGAAAACTTAGATGCTTTTATCGCTAATAATTTAGAAAACTCGGTATTTTTAAATAGTAATAGCCAATATTCAACAACCAATAGAATTGAGGTGAGTATTACTGATGGAATTTCCTATTCAACTTTTAGTACAGGATGTAAAGTGTTTTCATCGTCAGAAAATAGAACAAATGGTTTGTCTAGAATTACATGTATAGATAATATCATTTTAAATAATAAAGGAAAAATTGAAAATTTGCACATACTAACTACAGGTAAACTAAACAATAATGGTGATGTAAAGTTTGTCACTATAGGTGGTATGCCATCAAATGCAACTGCCTTTGGGGTAACGTATATTGATGTAAATTTTGATGATGCATGTCGTATGAGAAATACCATGATTGGTGGTAAACGAGTTGACAGAATGTTTTTTAGTAACGTTCAAACTAATAAATGCTTATTTGTGTTTAGTAGAGGACAATATTTAAGAGTGTCAGATAGTATCATGTTTTTAACAGCCGTAAAACACAGTGGTGATTTTTATACTAATAATATAAATATTGATACTACAGGGATTAATGCAAACAAAAACAAGTATGGATTTTTATATGAAGGAATTCCAAGTACTTCAGGAAAACATGTTTTCACAAACGTACAAGGAGATTTAGTATATCAAGTAACTGATGGCGCAAATAATAATAATACACAAATAACAACATTAATAACAGCAAAATAAAAAATATGACACCAGAAGAACAAGAGCAATTAATAAATTTAAAAGAAGAGTTAAAAAGATGCAACCAAGGTTGTGCTTTAGAACATATGGGAATGGCTAAATTAGAACTGCTATTAACCTTGTTACAAAAAGAAGCTTCTTAATTGGAACTTACTGAAACTACTGATTAGCAGGTCGTAATTACTTGGCGAAGGGGTGCTAATCACTTATTTTTACAGTATCAAACACAACGTACTAGTCCTGCTGTTTGGTATACTTTCAAAGTACATTTCACATATTTATTATTAATTAAAAACCAATATTATGAATGATCATATCATAGATGATGATTTGTTAATTGCAAACGGCGATTTCGCAGTTAATTATGCAGATCAGCAAAATATAGAACACATACTTTTAAGTAGAAAAGGAAGCTATAAAGAGTTTCCAATTTTAGGAGTAGGAATATCAACATACATTAACAGTCCTGATGTAACTTCAAGACTTAGATTAGAAAACGAAATAGATAAACAATTAGCGTATGACAACTTTTATGTAAAAACACTAGATGTAAACGACTTACAAAACATTAAAATTGATGGAAACTATTAGACCACAAGAAAACCAAAATATTCTAGATATTTCATTACAAGAATATGGAAGTATTGAAACCGTATTTGATATACTAGAAGACAATGAACAATTTGACCTTACAGAAGATATTTCTGTATATGAAGATTTAAAAGTAGGGAGAGAAGCCTTTAAAAAAGATATTCAAGCATACTACAGTTCAAATAGCATACTTCCCGCTACAGGAGCAACAGAAGAAGAATTATTACTAGCCAATCTTTGCGGTATTGATTACATGGAATTAGGTGATGATTTTATTATTACGTAATAAAACACTCTAAAGTTACACTTCTGTAACAAAATAATAAGAACAACATAAAACGCTAATTACAAGCAATATATCTATTGCTTGCAGCATAAACTACATTAAAAAATTAAAATATGGCACGTACAATTGCTGAAATACAAACAGAAATAATTGCCGAGAAAGTAAGGCAATCAGCCTTAGCAGGTTTGACAAATGAATCTAAATCTGCCGTATGGAGATTGTGGACGTATATAGTAGCGACAGCTATCTGGATGCATGAACAAATTGTGGAACGAAATGCATTAATTTCAAGACCACATACTTTAGAATGGTATAAAGCACAAACATTGAGTTTTTTGAATGGAAGAGAATTGTTTTTTAAAGATGGTTTTTTTGAATTCGATACTGTAGGGTTAAATGAGAAAGAAATTGAAGAGGCAAGAATAGTAAAATACTGTGCCGTTAGTGAGGTTGATTTAGATACTATTATTAACCAAGATGGCGGACTTACTTTACAAGGAAACCAAAATGAAACATCAGGAGAAGCCCTTGAAAATGCTCAAAATCAGGTGTTGTCTAACTACTTTCATAACCAGGTAGGAGTAGTATTTATAAAAGTAGCTAAAGATAGCGATTCTGGTAAGAACATAACGTTTTTGAATACCACAGAACAAGATAATTTAAAAGAATTCGTCAAGCGAATAAAAGATGCTGGAAATCAGGTGCAAGTAACGTCTATTCCTGGAGATTTATTAAGTATGAAGCTCAAGGTTTATGTTGATCCGTTAACAATTTATGTGAATCCTGATAATAATCAAGAAGATGTAAATAATGGAATATTAATAGCTGATGGGGATACAAAACCAGTAGAAGAAGCTATTAAAGACTACTTAAAAAACATTGAGTTTAATGGGGCATTAGTGAAAACATTTTTGATAGATGCGGTACAAAAAGCTAATGGAGTTAGTATTCCAGTTTTTGAGGAGTTTAAATCAGGAATTCATTCATTAAACTTAGATGATACAGTTGTTTTGGATAGTGAATTTTACATTCCTAAAGCGGGATACTTTGATTTAGAAAAACTTAAAATATCGGTTGATTATTTTCCGTATACTTTTTACAGAAACAATCAAAATACATTTTAAAACCTAAGAAAATATGAAAAAATACTTAATAATTAATTGGGATCAGGCAATACTTTGGTTATCGCCTCCCATTTTACGAAAAGCTACACATATAAGTTGGTTAAAGGTATTGTTAACGCCATTAAAAACATTGTATGAGGATACCTTATATAGAATGCACCATAATGGTCAGGTTATTTCTATTGAAAAAGTGCTGAACGAAATTTTTAACCCTGAAAGGGTTTACAACCCCAACTATACTACTGAAGAAAAGCAGTCTCATAATTTAATATATATAGATGAAACCTTGCAGCCTAAGCTGAAGTATGTTTATAAACATGAGGAGTATTATTTGCATAATGAGGAGGAACATTTTCAAAATCCCATTACAAATAGTAGTGGAGAAGTTATACTAGATGAGCAAGGTTTTTTAAATCCTATAGAGTTATTCACTCATCATGAGCTTGTTTGTGAAGATCCATGCTACTCAAATGTAACGTACCCAATATACAATACGTATTTGGCAACTACAGAAGATTACACAAAAGTAGCTTATGCGAATTTTAGGATTCTTATTCCAGAGTTATTAAACATAAATCTTGCAGAAATTCCGGATTTAAATAATGATAATCAGACAGATGCATTAGACAAAGCAATAGCTTTAAAACGAGTGACTAACGAGATATATTTTACGGATCATTCAAATCCAATAAAAGCTATAACAGGAGCTATAGAGGTGAAGAGCCCTAAGTTTCATCAAGTAGTTAATTTTTACAAGTTAGCAGGGAAAACATACGAAACATATAAATATAATAATACAGTATCAGGATTTGTTTCGCCAACTGATATATGTGATTGTGATAATTAAAAGAATAAACAATTAAACATTTTTATACTTCAATAGAATGAAAAAAATAGATTTTACTAAAAACGGAGGGTTTCCACTAGAACAAGAAACACTTAAAAGATTACAAACAGCTTATAAAGATGAGTTGTATAGTATGTTAAAACAACATATTGGAATTGATAATGACGAAAATTATGTCATTTCTCATGCAACTGAAAACACAGAAGGATGGTTGATGATAAACGGAAATTTATATTCCTTAGCGAAAGATAGTACACGTACAGATTTTGTAAAAACGGTTGTGACAGAAACAGCATTACGTTTTGGAGATGGAAGTTATAGAACAGTATACACTGATTATGAAGCCGAATATATAAGTGAATTACCAACAGGAGATGCTGCTTTAACTTCGCCTAATCCTGAAACAACAAGGCCTAATATTATTGTACATATGTATTATTCACTAAATGAGTTTAATACAATTGGTTTTTTACCATTAGATGGTAGCAAACCAATGGAAGGTGATTTAGATTTAGGAGGAAATCAACTGTCTAATTTAGATACGCTAGATACTGAAATAGCTAATCTTAGATCAAAGTATTTCAACTTTGGATTTTCTGGAGAAAGAGGAACTCCTGGTAGAGCTTTAGTTGATGAAAAAAAGGGAGGTAAGAATACCTTACACATTAATTATGGTACTGATTGGGAAAACACAGCTATATCGGGTGGAATTGAGTTTACCGATTTTGCAGAAAATAATGGTTCAACTCAAGCATCACCCTTAATAATAGACGTAAATGGGGTTGTAGGTAAAGGAAACCCTTATCAGAGTATTCCAGTTGGACTGATTGCATTATGGCATAACATAAATGGCGCTCCACCAGAAGGTTGGGTGATATGTGATGGTGGAGTTTCAAATGTAGCTACATTCACAATACCAAATTTAACGAACAACACAGTTTTAGATGGAAGTACACCAGCTTCACCTGTTAACTATATAATTTATGTAGGTTTAGATGTTCCTACAATTGATATAGAACATAGTGTTTTACAAACATTAAGCCCTGGTGAAACTAGTTATAATGCAACTGCAACACCTTTAACTGTAATAGCAGTAGCGAGTAATTTAAGTTCTTTTACATGGGAAATAATAGCACCAGTAACAACACCAGTATCTACACCTGTAATAACACAAGGTACTGATCCGTTACAAGCAAGTATAACAGGAGAATTATATCCTGGGATTTATTCAGTTAAGATAAAAGGAATTCATACTGATGGTAATGGAGTAGAAACTGAATATTTTGCTGAAAGCGTAATTAATATTCAAGCGAATAATTTATTGCCAGTTTTTGAGTCAGCTAGAAAAACAACTATTACTACAATTAACGAGGTGGATAGTACTGAGACTAATGATATTGTAGGAAATGTGATTAACATTTCTTCGGGGATTGCTCCATTAGACACTTCTTTATCTGGTAGATTAAGGCCAACTTCTGATCAAAAAGTATTTGTAACAATGGGAGTGTCAGATCCTGATGGAAACATTTTCAGCAATGATGCAAGTCTTTTATGTAAGATCTCACATTTAGATGGAACTGAAAGTTTAATAACAGATATAACACCTATATTTTTTATAGATCCAAATGCTTCAATAAAATACTTTACTTATGAAATACTTGTAGCAGATTTATTACCAACAGATACAATTCATTTTGTAGCAACAGATGAAGTTGGAGGAGTAACAACTAAAATATACACCTTAAATATAATTGAAGAGCCAATAATAACATCAGGAGGAAGACGAACTATAGTGTTGTCAACATCAGATAGAATCGTTAATAGTTATCCTATAAAAGTAATTGGTACTGCTAATAGTGTAGTGAATTTAACAGGTGAGCAATTTTATAAAGCAGGAACATCTATTCCATTAGGAAAAGTTACAATTAAGGGTTACGATGATATTGGCTCTTCATTAATGTTAGATCATTTTTTACTGCATGTAGATGAGGTTGATAATACTAGTCAATTTGAAGTTACGTTAGATGAAAATGGGGAGAAAGTTTTCCAGGCAGAGCATGAAATAATTAAACCTGATTCAACAGCTTTAAATCAAGATATAACTTATAATATTTCATCAAGAATTTCCTTAAGAAGTAATTTAGCAAACAATTTAGAAACAAGTATGTCTTACAGTGTAAGTACAGGTGGAACAACGACAACGACAACAACAAGTGGAACTTGTTTTGATGTAGAATCATATGTATCACTAGCCTCAGGAAGGTCTAAAAAACTGAAAAACATTCAAGTTGGAGATAAATTAATTGGATTAGATTTCAAAAACAGAATTGATGAGTCTGAAGGAGATTATTTACAGTGGAGTGGAAAGTTAAATGAAGCTACTAAAACTGAAGTAACAGTTGTAAGTAAAAAGACTTATACAGCTCCAAGCTATTTTGAAATTAGTACTGATGATAGTAAAATTATAAAAGTTACAGGAGAACACCCATTATTGGTAACTCAGGATAATAAAACTGTGAAATGGGTTAGAACTAAAGATATTACTGAAGCGATGTACTTAGTAGATAAGAATCATGCTACTAAAAAAATAGCTGCGATCAAGTTTATAAATGAAAACCTAAAGGTTGCATTGTTAGATGTTGAATCAATTGATAACTATATAATTTCAGGTATTGCAGCTCATAACAGGAAAGATCCAAATCAAGATAATTTGATATCAGATGTAGACGGATTGAATGAAATTCCTTAAAAAAAAATAATTAGATGTAATAAAAAATCAAGCTTTTGAGGTTGATATTTCAAAAGCTTGATTATTAAATAAATAACAATATGGCAATAAGAACAATATCGGCTTTGAAATCCTATTTTCAAACAGGAGATAAGCCCACACAAGCAGAATTTATAGACCTTTTTGATAGTTTAGTACATAAAAATGATGGAGAAATTATTGATAGTGTTACTACAGATGACGAAGGAAATATTACCTTTTTATTTGTAGGAGGAGATAGTATTATAATACCAGAATACCAATTGCCAAATGAAATGCCAGTAAGTTTTATTACAAATTTACAGGCTATTTTGGACAATAAAACCGAAACTGGAGGGTATGCCGGAACCTCACAAAATTTACTTGATTTGATCCAAGGAATAAAGACTATTTATTCCTCAGACGGTACTTTAAAAGTAAAGAGAACTATAGATGGTGCTGGTAAAACAGGGAGTTTAGTTTTCGATAATTTAAAAGCTTTTTCGGTAACCAATAATGATAATTTTACCGTTAAGAATAGTGTTTCATCATTCACTTCAGATCTTTTTAAGGTCGATGCACAAAAAACAATAGATTTGTCGGCCCCAGCTGGGAACGCTAGGATTGTTTTAGAAGACGGCTTAGCTTTACAAAATGGTTCACAAGCTGCTGGAAGGTACTTGCAAGCTGTAAATTCAGAAGGAAAAACCCTTTGGAAGAACTTAGAAGTATCTGATTTATCTGGAATTGCAGATATGGTTCAGGACATGATTACGAACTCTGGAGCTACAGATAAAATTGCAAGTGTAAAAGCTATTGAAGATTTTGTAGCGGCTAAAATATCTGAATTAGTAGATAATTCAGATGGCGCTTTAGACACTTTAAATGAGCTTGCCGAAGCGTTAGGAGATAATCCAAATTTCGCAACAGATATAACTACTCTAATAGCTACTAAATTAGCTTCAGGAGGGTATACAGGAACTGCTCAGGATTTGTTTAATGAAATATTAACATCACAAACAAATATTACTACTTTACAAAATAACAAACTTGATAAAGGAGGATATACTGGAACTGCTCAAGATTTAGAAACTGCTAAACGTGATAAAACAGCACAAGTAAAATCGATTACGGATACAGCTGGAAATTTAGAATTAGTAGGAGATGTTGAAACCCCAAGTAACGATTCATTTTATGGAACAGATCATACAGGAAATAAAACTTTTGTTAAAACCTTAGATGTTTTAAATTTTCTAACATTCAAAAGAGAAGAGTATAGTACTTCAGATTTTGATTTTAATGGGTTGGTGTCAATACCTACAAATTATTTAGATCAAGATCTTTCATTTAATAGAGGTGGTCAGTATGCTTTCATGTGTACTATTAGTGCTTCATCAGACTCTACCTTTTCAAATTTTGTAGCTAAAATAAAATTGGATGACCTTTTGGAATTAGATACAATAAATGAAGAGTTTGTTGATGATAAATTGGAGCAACGACATAAGAGAACACTTTTTGGTATCACAAATGTTACTCCTGGGGTACATAATTTCAAACTGATATTTAATGACTCGCTATTCCGTACTGCTGAGTTACATAAAGCAGAAGTCCTGATTTTTAAAATAGCAGATAATATCTAAAAAAAGCAATATGGAAAATATAATATATGATAAAGGAGATATCATTTTAGAAGAGCTAATAATTCTTTTAAAAACAGATGATATTAAACTAGATAGGTTAAAAATAGAGAAAGATAAATTAATTGTTACGCCTAATGTTAATACAGACACAACTGCTTTAACAGCAATAGTAAACGGGTATGTGAAAAATGCTAAAAAACATTTGTTGCGTTCAATTTGTGTCAATAGTGTTAAAAGTAAAGATCTTACAGCTATTAACTATAAAACAGAATTAGCTTCTGGAATACGTTTAGATGCTGAGGTGAGTTTAACTAATGACGGGCTTATAAAAGAAACTATTTATTTTTATGAAAAAGATAGTACTAAAAAGGCCGTAATTAAGGTAACAGAGACCTATGAATACCATAGTTCAGATATGGCTTTTAACCCTACCGAAAGAGGAATGTATTCTCAAGAGAAAAAATGGCAATACTATTTTGAAGATGGAACTTTAGATGTTGCAGTTGAAAACACTAAAACGAAATTTAAAATATACAAAACCAATAGGCAAATTTTAGAAGTAGGACATAGTCGAAGAAGTAATGTCGTGGCTAGAGCCTCTACCACAATGGGTAGTATTCTAGTTATTTTAGGTTTTTTTATAGACGATGCCACAAGTACTGGAAAGAAAAAAGCGTATGATGCCTTACGTAGTTTATCTAGGAAGTTTTCAACTGACTTTACCGAATACAAAACATACGGAACAACTGATTTATATAGTTCAATAGCAAATGACACCGAATTTACGTGGTTAAACACGCATGTACCTACTAAAGCGCAATTAGAAGCTTCAGGAAAAACAGCTGCAGAAGGAGCTACTTATCAAGGAATAGTTGATGCATTAGAACTTAATGATATGCAAGATAAAACTGTCAGAACTTATTTCATTGAAAAGCTAAAAGGGAATTTAAAATAATTTTTATTCTTTTTTAGATATACATACTACACTCGGTTAAAATTTATTTGAATTAGCCATTTCTATATATCTACCATACATCGAGTGTAGTTATTATTACACCTTAAAATTAAACATATAAAATAATGAAAACTGTAAAATTTATTTTCACGGTCATGGCATTGCTATGGCTACTAATTACTATGTTGGTTATGCTTCCAATAACAATTGTGTTGTTATTAACACTATTGATCTCAAAAAAACATTATGCGGAATGGACCCTATTTTTATTTGCATCGATAGCTGCTTTAGGAATTTACCCTATTAGTTTCTGTTACCGAATTATAAAATGGAAAGGGTTCATTAACTACTTAAGACAATTAAGTTTAAGTATTGATATAAGCGGAAATATTGTTGCTGGAGAATTGTTAAATGACAATTTTATTACATCAAATTCTAAACATAAGTTTGGGGTAGTTCAAGAAACCATTAGTGATAATCTAGGAGAAAATGAAAGAGATGAAACACTTACAGCTTTTGGAAAAAGATTTACAAACCTGTTAAGTGTGGTAGATTTTAATCACGCTCAAAAATCTATTGTAGATGATTAAATAATAAATAAAAACAACCCAAATGAAGAATACATTAATAACGTATGCAAACGAATTAAAATTACTGCTGTATGGGGTTTTTGCGTATTTAGAAATGGATATTGAAATTGTAAAAGTACTCTTCTACTTAATGGTTATAGATACCGTTTTAGGGGTAGTAAAAACAATTGTATTAAAAAAAGCATTCAGCTTTAAAATATTAGCGCTTGGATTTGTTTCAAAACTTGCGGTGCTATTAATACCGATGGCTTTAGCATTAATGAGTAAAGGATTGAATTACAATTTTAAATGGTTTGTAACTATTGTAATGGACTTACTTATTGTTAGTGATGGTATTTCAATATTCAGTAACGCAATTGCAATAAAAACAAAGCAAGAAGTAGAAAATTTTGATGCATTAACAAGAGTGTTGAAAGCAATACGTAATGCGCTCATACAATTATTTAAGAAATTCCTAAGCACTATAGATACTAAAACAGCTTAGTAAATAGAAACTAAACGCGGATGAGGTTTGTAATTATACACTACAATAAACGGATGCAACCATACCTAAAAGGAACTATTTAGTTAGATGAATAGTTGCCTTTAGGTATGAAAAAACAGAATAAATTATGAAAAAACATGTAGAAGTTGCCTTTAAAGAATACGGTGTTAAAGAAATTGTGGGGCAAAAAGATAATCCTGAAATATTAAAATACTTTGATGAAATTGGGTTTAACGGTAGTAAGTTAAAAGATGAAACAGCTTGGTGTTCCGCTTTTGTGAATTGGGTTCTAAAAACAAGTGATGCACCATACACAGGTAAGCTTAATGCTAGAAGTTGGATGCATATAGGTATGGAAACTAAACGCCCACAAATGGGTGATATAGTTGTTTTTTGGAGAGGAAGTAAAAGAAGTTGGAAAGGTCATGTTGGCTTTTTTATGAACGCTATTGGTGATGAAATTTTTGTACTTGGAGGAAATCAAAATAATCAAGTAAAAATTTCAAGTTACCCAAAAAATCGCTTATTAGGATATAGAGTTATTGTATAATAAATATTAATGATTATGAAAATTAGAGATATCAAAATTGAGCACATCATAATTTTAATATTACTACTCCTACTTTTTGCTCATAAATTAAGAAAAACACCAACGAATACGGTTGAAACACGGATAGAAAGAGATACTGTAATGGTTCGAAAAATGGATAGTATACATAAATTATTTAAGGCTTATAAAAATGTAAAACCTAAAGTAGTATATGTCAAGTCTAGTGAAGATGTTTTAAAAAGAATTTCTGAATATGAAGCTCGTTTAAACTCCCTTAAACCTGGCGAAGAAGTATTACAATTGAATGAGTATAAAGATACTTTACAGAATAAAGACATTACTATTTATAGTACCGTACTGACGGATGGAAAAGTGTTTGAAAATAAAATAAAATATGACTTTAAATACCCTGTTATTACTGAAACAACTATTGAAGAAGTGAAAACTCCAAAAAGTGGGCTATTTATGTATTCAGGAGTTGGGGGTAATAGTACTGAATTGAGTGCTATAAATATAGGAGTGCAATATGTGCATAAAAATAAATGGTTTGTAGGATATGGAGTCAATTTAAAAAACACACCATCTCCAACACATCAAATACAATTTGGAGTAAAATTATTTTAAGCTAAAAATTAAGAGATATTTAAGTTTTGTGCAATTTCACTAGCAGATATGCTAGTGTCACTAAGTTTCTGAGTTTTTAGGGTAACATAAGCTTAAGTTTAAGAACATTATAGGGTAAGATAGAATCAAAAGGTAAAACTAGCCCAAGCTTTAACTACCAATGCCCAAAACGAACCTATGAAGAATAGAGAAATAGACATTAAAAAGAATGCAATTAAACGAATATTAAATTTAAAAAAGGTAGAAGATACAATTGACTTATCCGATTCCTATTTAGAAATAGACGGGAGAATTTCAAAAGAATTATTCGAGTCAGAAATTAATAAAATAACGTTTTCGACACATAAAAAATGTGAAATTAAAAGTATAGATATATACCTCACCAGTAATGAATTGATAGATGATGAGGTTGCTGAGGAATTAAAAGAACAACTAGGAATAGAAATATTAGGTGACGGCTCTTTTTTTGAAATACTAGATTATAAAACAGATTTTATGATACAATTTGATCAAGAAAACACCGAGTTTATTGCATCTGAAGATATTAAAAATGGTTGTGTGGTATTTAAAAAATAAGCTAATCCCCAAAGCTTACGATTAAATAGGCTCACGTTCTTTTACTGATTATATAAGTGTTTTATGACTTTAATTAACAATGTTAAGCACTTGTGTTCTACTATATATCCCTCTTGTTTGTAAATGAAAAACAATTGGGGGCTTTTTTGTGCTAATACATAGTAATTAAGGCGCTTATTGTCAACGTTATTTATAAACATTGATAGATACAATTATTAAAAGTGTATAAATGGAACTTACTGAAACTACTGTTTTATAGTGTCAGAATATTTCTAAAAAGGACTTCTCAAGCCTACTTTTACACACTCAAAAACTCTAATACAGAGAAAATAAATCGTTTAATAGGCTTAAGACTATTACCGATTATTACTACAGGATTTTAAAATAGGTAAGTATTTATTACCTAAAATTAACAACGTAACATATTAATAATTAAACCCAATATCTATGGCATCAAAACCAATTAAAACAGATCTGTTTAGATTTGTAACATTACGAACACCGCAACTTATTAATGAACAGCGTAAGGACTTAGGATTTATTTTTCATCCTGATGCTGCGCAAAGTGCTTTTTTAAGTAAAATACCTTCTGAGGCTACAGTTGAGGAATCGAGAGCGGCTGTAAGGGCAGAAATTAAAAATTTAGCAGCCCCATTTACATCTTATTTAAAAGTAAAAGCAGTTGAAGAAAATGTATATAAATTTTCTTCTTGGTTAATGAATAACAGAAACAACTTTACAAAAGCAGAAGTTGTAGCTGAAATAGGAACATTAATCCCTTTAACAGATGCTAAATTGTATGAGTTATGGGATAATTTATACTACCAAGTATTGACAAGAAAATCATCCTATGTAAGGCAAGCATGTATACAAATGCTTATGGCAAGTAATTTTATTACTAAGTATACAAGTTATTCCGCAGAAGTACATGGTGATTCAGAAGATGACTTTTTAATCCGTTTAGCGAATGCTAAAGTTGTAATTGATAGGTCGTTTACTGTTGCTGAAGACAGTACCAATTCAAAAGTGTCAAATACTTCATTTGTTGCTAAAAAAGCAAAAGAAGTAGCTAAAAACCACATGCTTTCTCAGGACGTTAAAGCGTATAAAAATGCAATTGTTGAATTAGAAAAAGTTGATATAACGTATCAACAAGTATATAAAGCTGACTACGATAAAAAGTATGCAGCGTATAAATTAGCAACTGATACAATAATTAAAGATGCTAAAAAGGTACAAGCAGATTTGCAAAAAATAGAAGATGAGTTGGCGGCTTCACGAAGTAGGGAACCAAGAATTATTCCTTTTGATGTAAATATCGATCCTTTTGAATTCACATTTACAAGCCCTTTTGATAAAGTATATACCAGTGGGGTAAGTGCTGAAACCAAAACAATTATTGATTTAGAAAGCTTAGCACAAAAGGAAACAATTAATGCTGCAGTATTAAAATTAGATAAAGCAGTATTAACTAAAACTAAAAGTCAATTAGCAACGGTTAAAACGTCCAAAAAGAGCTTAGTTGCTGCTGGGGTTGCTTTGGATCCTATTCCAAGAGATTTAAATCAAAATTGTTTTACAGTACATTCTGTGTGGAATAAAAGGATGTCATTGAACAATTTATTTTTCAGAATCAATATAGGGAACAATGGAGAGTTTATTGTGTCAGAAAAACATAAGTATACTTCAGGAGTAAATATATTAGATAGTGTGTCTTCTATTACAGTAGCTGAAGAAAATGGCATTGTTAATTTACAGTTGTTTGCAAATGAAAATATTGTGCTTAGTCAAAGTGTCTTTGATTTATCAGGTGAGTTTAAATTAAATAACGGACGAACATTAATTTATAACATTACTGTACAAGTAAATCAAGGGGTTGCTAAAGGTTGCGTACAAGTGGTTGAAGCGGATGATACTACTCCAGTACCTACGGACGAAAAACCAGAATTATATGGAGTAAGTAAAGTTGGTGTAGCCGATTTTAGAAAAGTTGAGCAAGAAGTATGTTGTTATGTACCTGGACAAGTATCGCACATAGAAAATATTTTAGCCAGAGAGTATAAGGAGCGTGCTACTCGTAATTTGGTAAGTATTGAATCTACTAAAGAGGATACTACTGAAAAAGAAGTAGAAAACTTAACGGACAGTTCTACTACCGAGCGTAATGAAATGCAATCAGAGGTAGCAAGTGTGCTAACTGAGGATCAATCAAATGCTTTTGGAGCATCTGCTGGAGTAAATGGAAGCTATAAAATGGGAACAGGTAATATTGGCTTTAATGCAAATGCCTATGCTGATAGTGCCAATTCATCCTCTAGTTCATTATCTAATACAAATGCACAAACTTATGCACAGGAAGTAACGGACAGAACTTTGGAACGTATTGTTCAAAAAACAAGCAGTAAACGTACATCAAGAGTATTAAAGGAGTTTGAAGAAAATAACAAACATGGTTTTGATAACAGAGAAGGAGAGCAACATGTTTCTGGAGTATACCGTTGGATTGATGTTATTTACAAAAACCAGTTAGTAAACTACGGAAAACGTTTGATGTATGAATTTATGGTTCCTGAACCATCACGTTTCTTTAAAGAAGCCATATTAAAAGATGTAGAAAGTGCAGCAGGTGTGGAAAGTTTAGTGGAACCAATTCATCCATTTGACTTAGTAATGCCAGTGGGTATTACAGGTATTAAAAGTGCTGAGGATGTTAACAGAAGTAATTACCTGTTTTTAGCAAGTGCTTATAATGCCGAGGTAACTGCTATGCAAAAAAATGAAATCACTATAGGAAAATCATTATCCACTAGCCAGCAAGATTTAACTGGGTCTGTTTCTAAAAATGAGACTATAAAAATACCTAAAGGATATCAAACTAGATGGTGTCAAATGTCACATCATGGTGGGTTTGCTCCTTTAGGAAATGTTAGATTAACAGCAGGAATAAATGGTTTAGGGTCAGCAGGTGGTGTATCATCAGGCATTGGGTTTAATCCAGGGGTTTATGATAGTGAATTTCCAATTTCAGTAGCCGCAACTGCCTATTTTTCGGGTGCAAATGCTATAACGGTTATTTGCAAATTAACGGATGAAGCTATTCAACAATGGCAGAATGAAACGTTTAATGCAATTATGCAAGCGTATAATGACCGTTTACAAGAATATAAAGATTCAAAATTAGCAGCTGGAATAGGTGTAAATCAAGAGCAAGAAAAAATTCACTTCAATCCGTTATTTAACAGAACATTGGAGAAAAGAGAATTAAAACGCTTGTGTATTGAAATGATTGCGAAGAAATTTAATAACCCAATGGGGCATGATAATTATGATACTTCTGGTTCTATCAAGCAAAATGCAGAATTTGAAAACCATGCAGCTCATGTAAAATTCTTCGAACAAGCTTTTGATTGGGAAATAATGGCATATTTATTTTACCCGTATTACTGGGCAGATAAAGGTGACTGGAAAGATTTAATTCAGCAAACCGATGCTGCAGATCCTATTTTTCAAGCCTTTTTACAAAGTGGAATGTCAAGAGCAGTAGTGCCAGTACGTCCAGGTTTTGAAGATGCCGTAGTATATTATTTAGAAACTGGTGACATCTGGAATGGTGGTGACTTAGTATTGGACAATGAAGATGACCTATACATCTCTATTGCTGATGAAATGCAAGTAATTGAAGGAGCTGTTGAAGATGAATGGGAAACTAGAGTACCAACATCATTAACAATGATTCAAAAAGATACTGTTGGTTTAAACGAAACAGGATTACCATGTTGTGATTTTGTATTGAATAACGAATCTGGTGATGATTTTACCAACCCTATAACACCTGAAACGGCTTTAATAGGAGGTCCTGAAACCACCACAACAGATCCTGCTTTGATCAAATAATAAATTTATTCATAAAGTCTCGAGGGAATACCCCTCGAGACTTTTAATTAAACCTTAAACATGAGTGTATTTGATGAATTAAATAACACAGGGAATGCAGCTTTTAATCAATTACAGAACCCTAGTGATAGTGCATTAAGTTTTCCAGGTAATGGATTTCCTCAGTTTCCTATGCCCTTTGGATTTACGGAATTAAACACTGGGCAATTAGCAAATAAATATTATAATAATAGAGCGTTATTTAAAACAAGCAAGTTAGAAGTTTATGCTGATGAAGAGAGTACAGCATTGTTTGATAATGGTGATCCTGTTACTGAACTAGAAGAGGTTATTGCTTATGATAACCAAGTTTATAAGGAATATAAGGATTTTGATTTACGATTATTTACCAGTACAGATGGAGTACGACTTTTACAGCAATATAAAGAAGTAAAAGTGTATAGTAATGAGATTGTGCTTTTTTTAGAAATTGATGATAAAACTAACTTTTTCGGAAGCGTGATGCGTGTAAAAGTAGGTTCTGATTTAGTAAATAAAAAAGGACTCCCATTTGCTGATTTAATTGCTTCAGTGCAAGAAGCTGGAATTAACGTAAAGCCTAGAAAAATAAAAAAACTTTTAAATAGGAAAATATACAAGTCTAAGGATAGTTTGTTAAAATGGTTCTTTAGTAGTCTTTCTGATATTTTAGGTGAGCTTACCGATGTAGTCACAAGTGGATTAGGTGATTTGTTGTATGAAACAATCCCTAAAGCTATTTATGAAATTAGGATTAAAGATGAAAGTTGGAATCCGACAGTTAAAGGATTCAATGCATTACTTATTCCGGATGATTTTGAAGCATATATCGCTAAAAAACTAGAAGGAGATAATGGAGAAAATAGTATTCTTAAAGAAATAGTAAACCCGTTTTTTAAAAGAGTATCAGCTTTAGAAAAAGATGCCATAAATCGTTTAGAAGGGGTAAAAGCATTTTTACCCAACAAAGCATACCGAAAATTTAAAGTAGCACTAAAGTATCTCTTTAAAAAAGTGAGTGATATAGAAAAACTAGTGTACAATGCGGAGTATGGTTTCTTTAAACTTATAATAACAAGTTTAGAAGCAGCAAATGCCTTTTTGTGCGGACTCTACAACAGTATTATTGATACAGTTATTGGGGTTTTTCAAATAGTAGGCTTGGTGTTTAAAGGCCTTAATGAGGTTAATGACTTTACTCAAAATATAGGCTATTATACTTCTTTGGCATTTGAGTTAGTAGAAAATATCATAGATGATATTTTAGAAATTGATTATGTAGAACTATTTAAACAACTATTTTTTGTGCCCTTAAAATTAGCAGCAAAAATTATTTCGTTTGTAGCTACACAAACTGCATTAACAATACAGGAAGTTTATTATTATATTGGGTATATTGTAGGCTTTATTGTGGAAACTGTAATTAGTATTTTGTTTTCTGGAGGAACATTAACCGTTAGTAAAGTACTTACCAAAACATTTAAAGAGCCTGTTCAAGCATTGTTAGGTGCTTTTAAAGGAGCTGTTCATGCTAGTAAAACCTTAATTAATAAAGTAATCAATGCCATACGGTATATTTTTAAACAACTTAAAAAACCAAAGCAATTAATTGACGATTTTTTAAAGTTTATTGATGATTTGTTTGGGGCTGGTAAAAGAAAGTTTGATGATTTAATTCGTGGTAGAACTAAACACAGACTAGATTGGATGGCTTCTAATTTTTTCAGGTTTGGAGATGATGGAGAAACAGTTAGAAATGCTATCAAATTAAAATTGCGCCCGGATGATGGTTGGTATCATGTATTAGCACATGGAGATAAAAAAGGAAGACATTTTATTGTTAACGGTATAAAGTATAAACCAGAAGATTTTGCTCAATTGATATTAGAAAGGGGCTATCAAAAAGGTGATCCAATCAGATTAGTTGTCTGTCATTCAGGAGCAAAACCAAATGGAATAGCGGCTAAACTAGCTAAGATACTTGATACAACTATTGAAGCACCTACCAATAAAGTTGCTTTAAATGAAGCAAAAGAATTTGTAATTGATAAAAAAGGAAAGTTTGTAACTTTTAAACCATAAAAAAAGTAACATGAAATTAATAGGATTTTTAAAAAAGCACGATGATTATAGTTTTTCAAAAGTAATTAACAATTATGTTAGTGAAGAAATAGAAACATCAAATAGAGAAGATATTATAAATCACCTAAAAAAAGGGAAACTATGTCTAGCTTGGATGGAGTGGCTTTTTGATGATGATGATGATGAGACTAGTATAGGAGCAAATGGTTATTATACCGATGGTGTTTGGGTTTGGCCAAATTATTTAATCTATTATTTAGAAAAACATCCAAATTTTAAGTTAGACCAAGAGTTTATAGATTACGTTGTCAAAAATATTGATGAAGAGATAAACCTCGGTGAAGAAGATATTAATAAGATAGAAAGTAAGCTTTATGAATTAACTAATTCTGAACAAAACAGTAGTTCTAACCTTTTAGAGTAAATAATACTAAAAAGGAATGAATTATACTGAAGAACAAATTAAAGAAATATGTATAAGGGTTTTGACAGAATTGAATTACGATATTAGTGACGAGGTAGTTGAAAGAATATGGGTAGAAGAAGAAGATGTTTTGATCCGTGGTGAAAACAAAGGAAATAAAGCGTCAAATTGGACCATAGCTATAAACTTCCCTTTATTTAAAACTACTGACTATTTAACAATATCAAATATGACAGGTGAACCACTGTATTTACAAACAAAACATACTGTTTCAGAAATTATTAAAGATTCAGAAGGTAAATATCATTGGAAAGATTCATAAAGGATGTATTAAATATGAATTATACTGAAGAATATGTTTTAGAGTTAGGGAAAAAAATATTAAAAGATATTGAATTTTGGGAAGATGATATTGAAAAACCTTCCGCTAGATTTGATGATGGGAAATATTTGCATATAGGTGAAAACAGTTGGCTGGTTAGTTTTCCATATGGGGCAGAGGATTATGGTACTGATAACACAGGAAAAAGTAGGGCTTCAATGCATATAACAATTTTTGATGATGATGGTATTGCTACAAGTGTTTCATACAGAAATGGTTATGTTAAATTAAAATACAATACAGAAGATGATAAATATTCTATAGCAGAACAAAGACCTTAGAAATTATGTCTTAACAGTAAGTGAATAAAAAAATGTTAGAAGAAGAATTGATTAATAAAGCAAGTGAGTATTTAAAAAAAGAAAAAATTTATCCTTTAGAAAATAGTGTAGAGTATCTTTTATTAAGGAAAAATGTTCCTCAAAAAAATGGGAAAACTAAAGATATGCATATTATTGGTTTCTTGGCTGACTTTAATAAAGAAAGTGATGATGGTGTTAAAGGAGGTTCAATCTATATTAATGCAGAAACAAATAAATTATCTTTTATTGTTACTCCATATTACATGAGTGATATTAATGAATAAAACAGAAGGACAAATAAAAGAAATTGTTTTGAAATTCTTTAGCGACGTAGATTACACATATACTTTAGAAGATTTATATATATATGATCAAGAAGAAAGAGAACTTGCACGTGGAGAAAATAAAGGCCAAAAAATAAAAGCCTGGGTTGTTTCTATAGAAGATAAATTATTTGATACGGTAGATTTTTAACAGTAGCAGATGAGACAGGTGAGCCATTGTATTTACAAACAAAACATACTGTCTCTGAAATAATTAAAGATTCTGAAGGGAATTATAGTTGGAAAGACTCATAGAGATTAATGGATAGAACAGAAAAAATAATTAAAATTTATTCCCCAGAGGAAGAAGAAGAAATATTTGAGTTTGTAGATGTTGATAATGCAGGTGGTATTGTCTATAAATACGAAGGAGAACTTTTTACAGGTGTCATAGAGCATTATCAAGGTGATAAACTAAAAGCAGAAGAAGGGTTTGTTAATGGGCATATTGGCGGTGTACAGAGAGAGTATTTCGAAAACGGGCAATTACAACATGAATATTATAAATATTTTGCAAAACCAGAAGGAGATTGGAAAGAATGGAGTGAAGATGGAGAGTTAATTCATCATTCTGTTTGGGAAAAAGGAATAAAAATAAAATCAGTTATAGGTTAATTTATATTCATGTATTTACGTTCCATTGATGGTTGAGTAATAAAAAATAATTACATGGAAAACGAATTAAAAAGACCAGAGGTAATTAGAAAAAATAAAAACGAATTAGAGAGTCATGGTGTAGGAAAATATACTGGTGAAGAGTATTGGTATAAAGGTGAGCCATTTAATGGATTTGTTATATTTGATTACTATGATAATGGTAATATTTTATTTGAAAAAGAACATGCGAATGGTCAAACGATGGGCTGGCATGTGGAGTACTATGAAAATGGGAAAATAGAGTATGAACGTCTTAACTATGGCGATTCTACTGTTGTATTTAGATACTATGATTTAGAAGGAAATATTACTCAAGAATATTGGCCAGATAAACCTAGCTATAATGAAGTAGCAAAAGAAACCGGAATGGAACCTTTAGAGGAATAAGTAGTTAATTCATAATAATATGGTTTTAGCAATAGATGTACATTACAAAGATACTTATGCAAAAGTGGTAGGTGTATTGTTTCGGTGGGAGGATTCAGCTCCTGTTGAAGTCATAACAACTAAAATAAGCACTGTTGATGACTATATTCCTGGAGAGTTTTATAAAAGGGAGTTGCCTTGTATTTTAAAATTATTAGAACAAGTAATGCTAAAGGAGTTAGAGGCTATTATTGTTGATGGACATGTCTATGTTGATAATGAAAATAGTTATGGCTTAGGAGGTTATTTGTATGAGGCTTTAGATGAAAAAGTTCCAGTTATTGGTGTGGCAAAA
>Ga0209291_1001400_pt1 | contig 21518 bp, 11 predicted proteins | sample GOMGulsemesocosm_FD_184633 | JGI IMG/M metagenome (GOLD analysis project Ga0209291, IMG submission 184633) | Methane-oxidizing microbial communities from mesocosms in the Gulf of Mexico - GOM9B Gulf of Mexico (SPAdes) (version 2) | ecosystem: Environmental > Aquatic > Marine > Cold seeps...
TTTTTTACCGCTAGAGTACCTGCTATCGCAGCCAAAATTGTTATTGTTTTTCATGTAATCACTTACGCTTTGCTTAAGTTCATCATTGAGATTGATGTCAATTTTATTCACATATACGCTATTTTGTTCACTATCGAAGTGGGAATGATGCTATTGATCGGGTATTTTTATCCCAGAGATGGTGATCATATTTTCAAAAATTCTAGTATTGTTGATTTGGAACCGTGGAAATACGCACAACCTGTTGCGATTACATTAGGTGCTTTAATCATTCAGCTATATATTTTATTTTCACCAATAGGATTAGTCGGTGGAATAGGTGAATATTACTGGATGAGTAGCTTAAGTGTATTAAGCCTAAATATTGCTTTATGTTACTGGGTTATTCACCGTTGGAATGTTAAGTATTGCCAATATGCGTAAGTAAAAACTGTTAAAAGAGTTGATTATAGAAGAGTTGTGTAACTCTTCTAGTTTCTTTCTTATTGATTGTTATAGTGTTTATGTGTTTTCTGTCTTATATAAGATATTAGTTGTTTTATATAAGGAAGGGGTGTAAGGTAAAGTGACTGGTTTTAAAATAACCAGTTAATTATTAAAATAATAACAAAGAAAAATTACAGTCACTGATTCGTTTTAAGCTAATTAATGTGATGACAACAACAATTAAAAATAACAAGTAACGATGGGGAATTTATATGACTATCAAAACCAATAAGCTTTCATTAGCTATCATGTCGGCATTTACAGTTTCAACTTTATCAATGCCAGTTTTTGCTGAAGAAGCAGAAAAAAATGAAGGATTAGAAACCATAACGGTAACTTCTCAAAAACGTGTTGAACGAGTATCAGAAGTTCCAGTAGCGGTTTCTGTACTGAGTAGTGACCAAATAGATTCCTCATTTTCGAGTAGCTTTGAAGGGCTTCAAAATTTAGTACCTTCTGTGAGTTTTAAAAAGGGTACAACGAGCCGTAACTCTGCAATTACTGTTCGTGGTATCGGAACCATATCTTTTAGTGTTGCTGCAGAGCCAAGCGTATCGACTGTTGTTGATGGCGTAGTACTGGGTCGTTCAGGACAAGCATTTACAGATTTATACGACTTGGAGCGTATTGAGGTATTACGAGGTCCACAAGGGACTTTATTCGGTAAAAATGCTTCAGCTGGTGTTGTTAATATTACCACCAAGCGTCCGTCAGGTGAAACCGGTGGTATGATTGAAGCGACTTTATTTCAAGGTAACGAATATAAGTTAAAAGGTAAGCTTGAAGGCGAAATTAACGACAATGCAGCAGCAAGTATTGTTGTTACTAAGTCAGCCTACGATGGAAACATTTATAACGTTTATAACAATGAAAATATCAATGGATACGATAAGCAAGGCTTCAGAGCAATGCTTGATTTAGAGCTATCAGCTGATACTAAAGCGTTATTTATTTTTGAAAGCGCAAAATCTAATGATGATTGTTGTGCGGATATTGAAGGTTTACCAAGCGGTAGAAATCCAGACTCTAAAGCTGCGCCAGATAGCGATGGTATTGTTAACGATGTAGCTGATTTTGATTTAAACCAGCGTCAAGTTGATCATGATTTTGAGTCTCGTACATTAGATAATACTACTGCTTTTTCTGTACAAATTGATAAAGAGCTTGGTGAGTATTCACTTACCTCTATTACCGCTTACCGTGAGTGGGAAAATATTGAATACCGCGAAGGTGATTTTACGTCAATCGCAGGTGATTCAACAGAGCCTGTATTTGGTGTCCCATTTCAGTTACACGATGTTGGCCCACAAACTTGGCGTCAATTTTCTCAAGAAGTTCGTATAGCTTCTCCAATAGGTGAAAGCCTTGATTGGCAAGCGGGTGCATTTTTCTGGAAAATGGATTCAGATCGTAATTTTACTCGTGATGCGAGCTGTCAAAACAATGGTGGCCAATTCGATGCAGCAATTTCTAACTACTTAACAACCAGCCAAGGTATTGAAAACCCAACTGATGATCAAGTAAGTGACTTTATAGCCGCTGAAAGTTTAACTTGTAATGCTAACGACATTGTTAGTGCTACCGCGTATATGAAAACTGAATTTGTAAACTGGGCATTATTCGGTGACGGTAAATATCACTTTACTGAAGATTTTAGAGCGTTATTTGGTATACGTTACACCAATGATGAAATCAGCTATTCTCATCATCGTGTAAACAACGATCAATATGGTCGTAAAGGTGTTGGTGTTCGCGAAGCGACTTTAAATACCGACTTTTCTGGCGAAACAGATAATACTAATACCTCAATTAAGTTAGGTGCACAATACGACTTAAATGATGACAGCATGGTATATGCTACTTATTCTCAAGGTTATAAAGGCCCTGGTTTTAACGTATTTTATAACATGTCTGAAAATGACACTCGTCCAATTGCAGAAGAAACTAATGACGCATACGAGTTAGGTTATAAATACGCATCTCACGACTTTATGTTTAACGCTGCAATCTTCAAAACTGAAATTGAAGGATTCCAAGCAAACAACTTTGACGATTCAGACGGTACAACTATCACACGTTTAACTAACGCCGGTAATGTATCTACACAAGGTTTTGAAGCTGATTTTGTATGGCAAGCAACAGATAACTTAACTATTTCTGGTGGTTTTGCAAAAATTGATGCTGAAATAGATGAGTTTTACTGTCCTGATGGTGCAAGTTGTACAGACCGCTCTGGTTTAGATGTTCCATTTTCACCGGACTTGAAATACTCATTAGCAACAACATATGTAACTGAACTAGAAAGCATGAACATTATCTGGAATGCATCATATGTATATACTGATGAGCAAGTTGCTACGCTGCCAAGTAATACCGGTGAATTTAGCCCTGCAGTTCAATTACCTGATTACTCAATGTTGAATGCTAGTGTTGCGTTTTCGTTTAACGACGATAAGTATCGCTTTACGTTGATTGGTAAAAACTTAGCAGATGAGCAGTACTTCACAAGTTACAGTGGAGACGGTTTCCGTTACCAGGTACCTCGTGACGCAGATAGACATTTTGGTGTGCAGTTCAGATCTAACTTCTAACCAATATAATGAAAAGAGTTGTGTTGTAATGAATTAGCCTGCGCAAGCAGGCTTTTTTTTACCTGAAGCAATGAAACTTTACCGCTATATTAATTTGGGCAATGCTTTTTAGTTTTTATGCTACTTTTCTGCTGGTATAAACTCGCCATAAAAATCTTCGGGTGTTTTACCTTTTGTTTGCGCTCCAAGCCATTCTAAATAGCTGTAAAGGGGTAATGCTTCTGAATAGTAATAGCCTTGACCAATATCGCAACCAAAGGCTGTTAAGGTAGCTTCGTCACGTTCAGAAGTAATACCTTCGGCAACAACTTCAAGTCCGACACCTTTTGCCATTTTTACGGTTGTTTCTGTTATGACTTTTCTTTTGGCTTCTTGATGGACATTTTCAACAAATTGCTTATCAATTTTTAATTCCTGAAATGGCAGTTCATCTAAGTTAGCTAAAGACGAATAACCTGTTCCAAAGTCGTCGATACTTACGGTGATACCAAAATTGGTGAGCTTTTCTATAACAAACACCGCGTGTTCATTTTTGGCAATGTTAGCTGATTCAGTTATTTCTAAAATAACCTTTTCCGCTGGTACTTCTGATTCATGAATCATACGAGTAACAGACTCATAAAAATTACGAGAGATAACATCCATGCCACTAATGTTTATAGATACCATATGATTATACTGATTATTAGCCATAATCTTGGAGTGTTGACTGAGTGATTGTTTAATAACCCAAAGGGATATTTTATTAATTAAACCCATGTCTTCAGCAACAGGAATGAACACGTTGGGTGAGATAAAACCCTTTGTTGGGTGATCCCAACGAATTAAGCATTCACTACCGCATACTTTACTTGTTTTTAAATCTATTTGAGGTTGGTGATAAATCTCAAAAGAATTGTTTTCTAGGGCGTACTGTATGTCTGCTGCCAGCTCCAATAAAAAGGTAGATTTATCTGTAGAGTTGGTATTATACACGGCCCATTTTTCAGGTGTGTTTTCAGCTTCTTGTATTGCAACAATCGCATGTTTAACCAACTCTCGGCTTGTTATACCATGATTTGGATAGTGTGAAATACCCATAGCTCCACTTAATGAAAGCGTTAATCCCTTAATATTATATGTTTCGGTAATAACCTGTTGAACCGATTCTATAAAAGTATTCATAGGTATGCTTAATTTACCTAAATCGAGCATGCAACCTAAGCATTTTCCGTTGATGTAACAAAGTTTCTCATCGTTAAAGGTGAGTGGTATAACTGCATCGTTGTGTTTGAATAATGCACTCAAATTATTATTAATATCTTTGAATAACTGCATTAAATGCTCGTCATCAATATAGTGTTTGATTTTTTCAATATGTTCAGGTTTCACCACGACGACAACAAGTTCTTGTTCACCTTCGAATGAAAGGGTTAGTCTTTTAATTGTCTGTTCTAAATTAAGCTGGCGAGGTAAACCTGTTTGTGAGTGATAACATAAATAGTGGAGCTGATCTTGTTCATTTCGTCTCATTCTTTCGGCTAATGCAAGTGCCATAAACCCTATTTCGATCATTACGCCTAGTAGAAAAGCATTACGATAAAAAAATGAATATTCAATGATGTTAAGTAGCATTAATGGTTGGGCAGCGGTGCCAATTGATAATGGGATCCAAGAAATAAAATAATATTTTGCCCAAGAAAAGTCTTTCTTCAACCGGTCAAAAATAAGATATATGCAAAAGATGTAAATTAGAGGTTGGAGACTAAACATTAAAACGGCTTGTATTGCATCAGAAAAATTAAGACTGATAACATATGTAGCAATTATAGAAATGCAGAGTACTTTACCTATTTTGTACACTATACTTTTTGTTATGTCATAGCGTAAAAATAGCAAAGCAAAGGTAACTAAAAATACAGCGAGAGCATAATGAAATATAAGTGTATTTTGGTTAAGCCATAATTGAAGCTCGTTTGAAAAAATATAAAATCCAAAACCATTAATAGTGGCTAAAACGAAAAAGGCACTAAGTAGGTAACCAATATATACAAGATAAACTTTATCTTTAATTGCAGTATACAAAACTAAATTGTATATAGACATCAGCAGAATTACGCCAATAAAACTACCAAATATAGCTAAAGATATCTGCACGCGTAGATCAAAATTATCAGCATCATAAATATTGAGCGGAATATTAGGTGGACCAGCACTTTGTAAACTTAACAGTAGAACTTTTTCAGAATGAGGCGCTAATTCAAAAGGAACAAATGGGAAGGCCTTTTGTTTAATTGTATTTGTATTACGATGCAGATCCCTTTTGATCATATTCCCTTGTAATGTGTATACATCAAAGGTTTTTAGCATCGGGTTGTCTGCATGTAAAACTAGATTTTGTTTACTGGAGGAGTTGTTGCTTGCTACAACTTTTATCCAATAAACACCTCTACCTAATTTATAGGGAATGTTAAACGATTCGGTGCGTTTAAATAGGCTGGGATAAGAAGCAATATTTTCAACAGATCTTATGGCATTTTCATCAACAAAATAACTGTAATTTACTGATATGTCATTATTATTTGAGATTGACTCTGGTTTATCTGCTTGCCATACATTAAGGGAAATAACACCGATTAGTGATAAAATTGTAACTGATATAGCAAAGAGTAAAAGCGCATTAATGGCGCCTTTAATACGACTCATAAAGGATAGACTTGGCATGCAGAGAAAAACCTAATAACTGACTATTACGCTATCACTTTCCATGTAAAGGCTTAAAAGTAGAATACTAGCTGCTAAATAGAATAATTGCACGGTTATTACGTTATTTTGGTTTTATCAGCTCACATTTTAAACATTGAATATGTAAGCTGATAGTTTGGGGTTATCGAGATGGTTATTTTTCAATCTGAAATTTTCAGGAATGTTTGTAGTTATCTAATATATTAACTTGAGTCCAGGATGATATATTACTTAAACGACCATTCCATGCCTGTTGCATATCTATGGTCGAAGCCTTTCCAAACAGAAGGTGTTTTTCCATCTGTTGAGAGCTGATTTGAGTTTTTTGATAAGGCTAAGTATTCACACTTTTCCTGCTGTTTTTTTACATGGCAATCCATTAACGCTAAGGCGAAGTGCTTATTGGTGTTATTTAAGGTGATTGAACTCCAAGTAGGTTCAAAATAATGTCCTATATCTAATTCGCTACCAAAAGAGGCTTTTGGTGCAGGATGTGGAGCAATGTTATGTCGGGCATTTTTATAAGTGAGCAGGTATTTATTATTAGCGCCGGTTTGTTCGTATAGCGACTTTATTCCGTGGTAGCCTGATATATCGTCTAAATCACCACCTACATATAAAATAGGAGTCTTAATATTTTTAAGGCCTTCGGCACTAAATAATCCGTGTTGTCCTCCCCAAGGAGCAAGTGCCATGGCAGCCTGCCATTTATCGTCTACCTTTATATTTTTATATTGTCCGCCTGCGCAACTATTTAGTAAAGCTAGCGCTTGCTGAATTTGTTTAGTCTCTTTTAGTCCGGTAAATGTAGCAACTGCTTGCTCATTAAACTGATAACAGCCACCTACAGTATTTACCGCACCATATCCCCCCATAGAATAACCAATTAATCCCGCAGTTTTAGAATCGATAATTTTTGAAAGAAAATGAGGTTTTGTTGTAAAGTGATTTAAAGTAAATTGTTGGTCACGAGAGCGATTAAGTAATGTACTAACAAAGCCAGAAAAAGGCGACTTGACTAAATCAACCTCAGCATTCGTTGAATCGGTATGATCGATTGCGGCTACAATATACCCATGAGAAGCTAAATGTTCACCTAGGTAAAACATAATGGTTCTATAGCCTGTGTATCCATGAGATAACACTATAAGAGGAAATTTCTTTCCGTCAACCATAGCATGTGACTGCGCATTACGAATTGCGTCTGCTTGCAATGTGAAGGGAATACCTGTGCGTGTTTCATTATGGTAAACCGTTTTATCAGCAACGACTGTTTTTGTCGCCGGATACCAAACTTCAATGGTTAACTTACGATCTTTTAGTGCTTGTGTTACAGGGTCGAATTGAGAGGGATTAGTAATAGAAAGTGTTTTAACCCCTACATTATAGTTACCTTTACCAGACAGCTCTGGTGTTATCTCTTGAGTATAATTAGGGTAAAGTTGTTCTGCTGGTATTGCCATGGTTGGTTTTAAAACAACTGTTGAGCTATCAGTATCTTCAATAGTCGTTTTCATACTACCGCAACCTAAAAGTAAGATACCCATAGACAATGCTACTAATAGGCGAGGTTTGTATAATCTCATTGATTTATTCATTCATATTCCCCATTTTATTGTTATATTTATTGTTTTATTTATTGTTTTATTTATTGTTAAAGGAAACTCGGACCTGTTGATCTTCCACGGTGAAAATTATCTCTAAAGTTCAACAAAAACTATTCTTCTATAGAATATTTTAGTCCCCATTGGTCACGTAATATATCCATTGTTTTCATAATATTTAAAGTATTCGAAAGTGGAAAAATTGGGCTTTCCAAGCACTTGTTATTGATACATTCAATTGCGTGTTCTATTTCGAACATAAAATTTTCGTCATCAGAACGATCAAATTTTTGTGTTGTTGGGGCTTGACCTGAAACGTGTATGTTAAGTTCTCTCGCGCCGAGAAAATCTGGGATGGTAATAAAGCCCTTAGTTCCAGAAATTGTTGCTAGGGTAGGGCTACAGTTAACAAAAGATGAAGATAGTATTGCTCGACGACCACCTGAGTATTCAAACCAATAAAATGAGCTTTCATCTACACCCGTTTCCCCAATAACAGCGGAACTCTTTATTTTTTCTGGGTGCTCACCAAAAACAACATGAGCAAAGTTAATGGGATAAATTCCTAAATCTAATAAAGCACCTCCAGCAAGTTCTTTATTTAATAGCCTGTGTGAAGGAGGAAAATTACCGGTAATATTGAAATCAGCTTGAACGGTTTGTAGTTCGCCAATGACACCTTTTTTTAATATTGTTTGAAGTTGTTTGATAGCAGGTAAAAAGCGTGTCCATACAGCTTCCATTAAAAACACGCGGTTACGTTTGGCTAACTCGATAAGCTCTGCTGCTTGTTGAGCATTAATCGTGAGAGGCTTTTCGCACAGCACATGCTTACCATGAGACAAGCAAAGCTTGGCGTTTTCAAAATGAAAGTTATGAGTTGTTGCAATATAAACCGCATCTATACTTGGATCGTTAACTAAAGCTGAATAGTTAGTATAAGTAGTTTTTACTTGATACGTTGATGCGAAAAGGTCAGCTCGTGCCCGACTATTAGATGCTACAGCGCTAAGAAAGCCAGTGTTAAGTTTTGCTAAGCCTTGTGCAAACGTATGTGCGATACCGCCACAGCCAATAATACCCCAATTTATCATCTATATTTCGCCTTTGTTGAATTTAATAAGAGGTTTAGGGTATATAAAATAACATTCAGCGCAGGTTTATTGATACCTTCTTTGAATGTTATTGATAAGAATGTCGATAATTTTCCTGACTACAAAAAATAGCTATTGTATTACTTGGTTTCGAGCAATCACACTAGGGTGATTTTCTATATATCGAGTTATATTCGCAAGATCTTCATCTGTTAAATATAGACCTCGTTTACTTCTACGCCAAATAATATCTTCAACGGTTAATGCCCATTCGTGATCTATTAAATAGTCGATTTCTGCGCTATATAAATCAGGTGTTACGTGCTCACCTAAATCATCATAGCTCTTACTTTCAGCTAAAAATTTGTAAGCATATGTACCGTAACTGCGCACATAACGCGTGATTAACTTTGAAGATAACCATGGGTATTTATCATGCATTTCGTCAAATAACGCAGCCTTATTGGTAAAGTCACCACCTGGTAGCGCTTTGTGTGCAGTCCAAGCGGGTTTGATATCAGGAAAGTATTCTTTAATTTCATCAACAGCGGCTTCAGACAGCTTTCTATAGGTAGTTATTTTTCCACCAAAAATAGAAAGGATTGGGGTTTTATTATATTTGTCATTTAGCTCTAAAGTGTAATCTCGTGTTACTTCTTGAGCATCCGTTGAATCATCATCAAGTAACGGGCGAACACCTGAGTACGTCGTTACAATATCTTCACGAGAAATTTTATTTTTAAAATAATCATTGGTGATAGCTATTAGATAATTAACTTCCTCATCTGAAATTTTTACTTTACTTGGATCACCGTTATATTCAATATCCGTGGTACCAATTAGTGAATATTTGTCTTCAAATGGAATAACAAAAACAATCCTCTCATCGGCATTTTGTAACATATAGGCCTGTTCCTCTTCATGAACACGAGGGACTACAATATGACTGCCTTTTACTAAGCGGATTTTTTGAGGGGATGGTATAGGAAGAGCATCTTCAAATAATTGTGCAACCCACGGGCCTGAAGCATTAACCATTGCTTTTGTTTTAACTACAGTCTCTTGATTTGTTAATAAGTCTTTAAGTGTTACCAACCAAAAGTCTTTTTCACGTTTTACTTTGGTGCACTGGGTCTTCGTTAAAATTGTTGCGCCATTTTCTTTTGCTGATATTGCATTGAGTACCACTAATCTGGCATCGTCTACCCAGCCGTCTGAATATTCAAAACCTTTTTTAATTGATGGTATAAGTGAACTGTTTTCTAAAAACTTAATACTTTTAGATTTTGGTAAAGTTACCCGTTTAGCTAAATTGTCATATAAAAAAAGTCCTGCACGTATCATCCATGATGGACGTAAATGACGTTGGTGGGGTAATCTAAACGTTAATGGTTTTATAATATGTGGGGCATTTCTAATTAGTACTTCACGCTCTGCTAAAGCCTCTTTAACAAGTCTAAATTCATAATGTTCTAAATAACGTAAACCACCATGAATGAGTTTACTACTGTTAGACGACGTAGCCGATGCAAGATCACTTTGTTCACATAGTAAAACTTTTAAACCTCTTCCCGCGGCATCTGCGGCAGTTCCTGTACCATTAATGCCACCGCCAACAACTACGATATCTAAGACATCACTCATTTCGCTCATTATTTTTTCCATGAATTATATTTAGCCAGATTTCGACAAAGAACTTAATTTGACGAATTTATTTTCGATAACGAGTATAATAATGTTCGTTAATGATCGTTTGCAAGTTAAAATGAAAATAAAGTGAAAATAATATGAAAGTTATTGTCTAATACTGCTCAAATAACAATCGAGTAAATAAGATTTTATAGAAAACAAGATAAAATTGATAGCATTGCTATGTGGTAGCTGACCGCTAAGTACCCAAAATATCGATGAATAATACAAGTGATTTGAAAATAACAGCGATGCTCACTATTGATTTAGTAGGTGGTCTGATTTTTATTAGTAAATATTATATTTTTATGAGCCAAACAGCATAGGTTTTTTTATAACCTGAGTCGGCATATTGTGAGTCTCCAGTCTCAGATATTAATCATGATGCTTAATGTGTATTTGGAAACGTTAAATATTAGGTTAGGTGCTTCGGCCGAATTATTTTTCGACAGCAACAGGATATTAACTAGAAAGTTTAACAGTCTCTAAATTTGAGATGTTTATTATCTGTGCGCGTTGATAGCGATAACAAGAAACTCAAAACACGAAAAAGATCAAAATGTTGATAATAATGTTCGTTAATGAATTAATTTGTTTCGATTTGTGTTGTTTTTAGGTTAAAAATAAATCTATAAAAATTTTATTATGCGATTAAATCGCATAATAAAATTTGATTTTATCGTTATTTAAGTCACTTTTTTGAAAAATAGTGGACGGAAATGTTAAATAACGTGAGTGGAAATTTCAAAAGAGTCTAATATCTCACCAAGTTCGGCAGGCGGTTTTTTATCGGTAAATAAGTGATCTACCTGTGAAATGCTGCCTTGTTTCACCATCGCGTTTCTACCAAATTTTGAGTGGTCGGCGGCGAGAATAACAGTGGTTGAGTTTTCTATAATAGCTTGAGCGACTTTGACCTCACGAAAGTCAAAATCAAGCAAAGAGCCATCGGGGCTTATACCACTGATACCGATAATACCGAAGTCCATTTGAAACTGTTCAATAAATTCACAGGTTGCTTCACCTATAATGCCGCCATCTTTATGTCTTACTTCTCCAGCAGCAATAATAACAGTGAAATCTTCTTTTGCTGACAATATAGTAGCAACATGAATGTTATTAGTTACAATGCTTAAATTTTTATGATTTAACAATGCCTTAGCTATTGTTTCTGTTGTTGTTCCGATGTTAATAAAGATAGACGCTCCGTTCGGTATAATACTCGCAGCTTGTTTCGCTATCTGCTCTTTAGCCTCTAAATTCATTATTTTACGTGATTGATAAGACGCATTGGCACTGCTAGAAGTTCCTTCTGCTCCTCCATGATGTCTGATGATGGTTCCTTCGTCAGCCAATTTGTTTAAATCTCTCCTGATAGTTTGAGGAGTAACATCAAAGTGCTGTACTAAAGTATCTATAGTAACAAAACCATTCTTATGGACAAATTCTACTAATTCCGTTTGTCTTTGATTCAAGCTCATAATGTTTTTGCCTTTAAAATAATTATAATTTTATGAAGTACGCTCATGGTTGTTTTTATAGCTATATTTGTATATTGCAGTTTAATTATCACATAACAGAGTAATATTCCAAAATTCGCAAATCAATATAAAATGTTCGTAATTGAAAATATTGGTTGCGTAATCTATTATTTATGTGCATTATCGAATGCACATAAAAGAGATTAAAATTAAATTTTAACACTTATGACCAAATACATTTTATCAATAGATCAAGGTACGACCAGTTCTAGAGCCATATTATTTACTGAAAAAGGTAAAGTGTTTGCTGTTGCTCAATCTGAGTTTGAACAACATTTTCCACAAGATGGTTGGGTTGAACACAATCCGAAAGATATTCTCGACACTGTAATAAATGTTTGTAAACGGGTACTTTCCGAAAATAATGTTTCGATTGAGCAAATAATTGCTATTGGTATTACTAACCAACGTGAAACAACATTAGTTTGGGATAAAGAGACAGGTGAAACTGTTTACAACGCCATTGTGTGGCAAGACCGCCGTACAGCGAGCTATTGTGAGTCAATTCATAGCGAAAATATTGCAGAGTTAATAAGTAACAAAACAGGGCTTTTATTAGACCCTTACTTTTCTGCTACTAAAATCAAATGGATTTTAGATAACGTAGAAGGTGTAAGAGAAAAAGCTGAAGCTGGTGAGTTAGCATTTGGTACGGTTGATTCATATTTACTTTGGCACCTTACCGGTGGTAAAGAGCATAGAACAGATGCAACTAATGCTTCACGTACCATGATTTTTAATATTCATACCCAAGAATGGGATACTGAATTACTTGAACTTTTCGATATTCCAAGTTCGATGTTACCTGAGGTAATGGACTCATCTTGTCATTTTGGCGACTGTAATGTAAACGTTTTCAATTCTGCTGTGCCTATCTTAGGTATTGCTGGCGATCAACAAGCAGCATTGTTTGGTCAAGCATGTTTTGAACAAGGAATGGCAAAGAGTACTTACGGTACTGGCTGTTTTTTAATGTTGAATACAGGTGATAAACCGCTTAAATCAAAGAATCGTTTACTTACAACCGTTGCTTATCGCTTAAATGGTAAACCAACTTATGCTATTGAAGGCAGCATATTCATGGCTGGTGCCACCATTCAGTGGATTCGAGACGGCCTACAGTTAATTAGTAACGCAAAAGAAACCGAAAGTCTCGCTAAAGAGACACCTATAGATCATGGCGTTATTTTAGTGCCTGCCTTTACTGGTTTAGGAGCTCCTTATTGGGATCCTAATGCACGAGGTGCGATTCTAGGATTAACACGAGATTCAGGGATTAAAGAAATTGTTACCGCTGCACTTCAGTCCGTTTGTTATCAAACAAAAGACTTACAAAAAGCGATGGAAAGTGACGGCTTACGCCCATCGGTTTTAAGGGTTGATGGCGGTATGGTATCGAATAATTGGGTGCTTTCCTTTCTATCTAATATTTTAGGCGCTCGCGTTGACCGTCCTGAAATTATCGAAACAACAGCATTGGGTGTTGCGTATTTAGCTGGTTTACAAGCCGGTGTATTTAAGTCAACAGACGAGCTTAGCGAAATGTGGCACTGCGAGCGTGAGTTTGAGCCGACTATGTCAGAAATTCAAAGAAATGACCTTTATCGACAATGGTTAGCTGCAATTAAAAAGGTGCAAAGCTAGCAGAATATTTAGACAAATGTTGAAAGAGGTTAAAAAACTGTAAATGAAAGAATAACCTTGTGTAGCTTTAATCAACAAGCTACGCAATTTTATAAAAGATTAACTATATAAGTTAACAACAAGCAATAAACGTAAAAACATTACAACACAATAAAGGGGAATATAATGTCTACTAAAATAAATTCTTTTGGTAAACGTACAAGTATAGCTTTAGCTATTGCAACAGCATTAACAAGTGCAACAACGCTAGCTGCCGATGCCGCAGAAGAACAAGAGGTTGAGGTAATTACTGTAACCGGTATGCTTGGTAGTCTTAAAGCTGCCATGGTTAATAAAAAAGCTTCAAACTCTGTTTCAGATGGTATTGCCGCGGAAGATTTAGGTAAATTCCCAGATTTAAACGTTGCTGAATCTTTACAACGTATTACGGGTGTTTCAATCGACCGTAGTGGTGGTGAAGGACAAGCAGTAACTGTTCGTGGTTTCGGTCCACAATTCAACACAGTTCTTGTAAACGGTCGTCAAATAGCTACAGACAGTGCAGGTCGTGAATTTAATTTCGACATTCTTGCAGCAGATCAAATTACTGGCGCAGACGTATATAAAACATCGGTATCTAACCTTCAAGAAGGTGGTATTGGTGGTACTATCGATATTTCAACAGCCAGACCTTTTGATTATGATGGTTTCCAATTAGTTGGTTCATTGAAAGCTATGCGTGAAACTCTTTCAGAAGAAACATCGCCAGCAGCATCAATACTTGTAAGTAATACATTTGCTGATGATTCTTTAGGTGTGCTTTTCGCTTTAAGTCATTCTGAGCGTGACGTTCAAATTAACCGCATTGAAACCGCGGGTTGGATGCCAGGTCAAACAATTACTACACCTGACGGTGAAGAACTTTATAGCAATGCTTATATTCCTCGTAACTGGGATCAGATTGTTGATAACCAAGAACGTACACGTACAAATGCGAGTTTAGTAGTACAATACGCACCAACTGATGATATTAATATAACTGTTGACGGTTTTGTTTCAAAATTCGAAGTTGATTCAGTTGTTACTGACTTAGCGTCTTGGTTTGAACCTGGTCGTGTTAATAATGCAACTATTGACCCTGAAACTCGTACACTTTTAACCTTTGACCAAGTTGGTGGTGCTACCGATTTCGTATCACATACTCGTAATTCACGTGATGTATCAACAAATGGTTTTGGTATTAATGTTGAATGGCAAATGACTGATCAACTTGGTGCCACTTTTGATGTTTCAACATCTAGCGCTGAAAATGATCGCGCAGGTCGTGACCGTTTTAACGTTGTTGGTATTTTAAATGATTATGCATTTGACGGAACAGGGTCTATTCCAACAGTTGTGCATGAAGGCTTTGGAGATGGCACTTTACCATCAGCTTCTTTAGCTAAAATGCATTACAACGAAATGGGTAACCGTTTTACTGATGAAGATGAAGTTAACGAATTTAAAGCTGATTTCATATACGAAGCCGATGGCGATGTATTTGAAAGCGCTAAATTTGGTATTTACCGTCAAGAACGTGAAAAATCAAGTTTCCAAATTTTTGGCAACCAATGTCAATTCTGTGGTTACGGTGAAGATGCTCCTCTTGATGCTATCAATTTTAGAGAGTTCACTGCGGAAAACTATTTCCCAGGCTTAATCGATACTTTTTACACCTATGACGGCGATGCAATGAATGATTATTTAGCATCAGCAGGTTTCCCGATTGAAACTACATTACAAAATAACCGTTATACCATTAATGAAGACATCACCAGTTTATACGCAGACTTTACCTTTGGTTATGACGTTGGCGATATGCCACTAACGGTTAATTTTGGTGCACGCTATTCTACTACCAGTGTTGAAGCTGAAGCAGTACAAAGTGATATTTCTGATGTTGTAGAAACAACCGATCCAACATTATTTGCTAATGTGTATGGTCCAGTGCAAAACATCAGTGAATCAAGTAGTTATGCTAGTTTATTACCTAGCTTAAACGTTAAGTTAGAAATTGAAGAAGATATGGTTTTACGTTTTGCGGTTTATGATTCAATGACACGCCCAACGTTATCTCAATTATCTCCTGCAACGGTATTTGGTGAGCCTCGTCGTCAAACACTAACTGCTTCAGGTGGTAACCAAAACCTTAAGCCGTTTACGTCTGAAAACTGGGATATCTCTTACGAGTGGTATTATGATGATGCAAGCTTGTTCTCGTTTGCTGTATTTAGTAAAGAAGTACAAGACTTTATCACCGTGATTACGGGTATTGAATCATATGAAATGACTGATCGTGTTGGCCTTGACTACAATTGTGTTGGTTGTGATCCTGCGACTGCGCAACTTGAAGAAGAATTAAATGGTCAGTTTGAAGATTACACTGTTGCTCGTCCTCAAAATGGAGAGACAGCACGCGTAACTGGTTATGAAATTGCCTTAACTCATGTATTTGAAAATGGCTTTGGTTTCACAGCTAATGCTACAGTTGTAGATAGCGACGTTGAAATTGGCGACGATACTACAACTACATTTGCGTTAGAAGGTTTAGGTGATTCTCAAAACCTTATCGTTTTCTACGAAGCGGATGTATGGCAAGCACGTGTAGCTTATAACAATCGTGAAGGTTTCTTACGTTTAACTGATAACGGCTTTAACGGCGAACCGGTAAATACTGAAACTTTCGGTCAGTTAGATATTAGCGCTAGCTATGATATCAACGAAAATGTAACAGTATTCTTCGAAGGCATTAACGTGACTGAAGAAGAGCTAGTCCAAACAGGTCGTTATGCTAACCAAGCATACAACATTGAAGATAACGGTTCTCGTTACGCAATTGGTGTACGTGCTAAGTTCTAATCTAATTAGAATATTCTTGTAAAAGTACGTTGCTGTTAAGTAATGTACTTTCATAAAAGAAAGTTTATGGCTTGGTATTAATATTCGTATTAGCTAAGCCTTTTTTCTAATAATATGGTATAGGTATTATTAGAAAAATGACGCATAAACTGTGATCAAATATTCTACGTTCTCCTTACGTATATGCTTGGCTTAAAACAGGATGGTAATGAATGTCGAAAGCTGTTAAAAAAATTGTAATAGTGGGTGGAGGAACTGCAGGTTGGTTATCCGCGGCAATTATTGCTTCTCATCATAAATGTTCAACCAGTAATGCTATACAGGTTGTTCTTATAGAATCTTCAGAAATTCCCACTATAGGTGTTGGCGAAGGCACGTGGCCGACATTAAAGAATACTCTGCAACAAATTGGTTTAAAAGAAAGTGATGTTTTTGAAAAGTGTCATGCTGCTTTTAAACAAGGCGCTAAATTTACTGATTGGGTACATGGGAATGGTGACTTCTATTATCACCCTTTTACGGTTCCTTTAGGTTACGGACGCATCGACTTAGCTCCTTATGTAGATAATATTGAAAACTATGCTATTGAATCAAATTACCAATACCATATTTGTGAAGCAGGTCTAGCACCAAGAACTATCGCCGAAGGTGAATATCAAGGATCATGTAATTACGCTTATCATCTAGATGCTGGTGAGTTGGGTGTTATGTTGAAAGAGCATTGTATTGACAAACTTAATGTGACTCACGTTGTTGATACCATGAAAGAAACGACACTGACAGATGAGGGGAACATTGATTATATTACCCTGAATAACACCGGTAAAATGCACGCTGATTTATTTGTTGACTGTACTGGCTCGGCATCTTTACTTTTAGGCAAAGCTTTAGAAGTACCTTTTAAGAAAGTTGACGATGTATTATTTAATGATCGTGCTATTGCAATGCAAGTGCCTTATGAAAATGATGATCAACCTCTAGCCACTCATACTATAGCAACCGCGCAGTCTTCTGGTTGGATATGGGATATCGGCCTCACACATCGACGTGGTGTTGGTCATGTATATTCAAGTAAATATATGTCTGATCAAGAAGCCGAAGATAACTTACGGTCATATTTAGGTGCTGCAGGTGAAGGTTTAATGGCACGTAAGATCAGTTATGATTCAGGACACAGAGAACGTTTTTGGGAAAAGAATTGTGTAGCAGTGGGTATGTCAGCTGGCTTTGTTGAACCGCTAGAAGCAACCGCGATCATGCTTGTTGAAATTTCTGCTCGTTATATAGCTGAAAATTTGCCGGCAGATCAGTCTGTAATGTCTGTAACAGCTAAGCGTTTTAACAAACAAATGGATTATCGATGGGGCCGTATAATCGATTTCTTGAAATTACATTATATGTTGACCAAGCGCCCGGAACCTTATTGGCAAGATCATTGTAAACCGTCTTCTATTCCAGAATCTTTAAAAGAAGATCTCGCCATATGGAAATACAAAGGGCCAACTATTAGTGACTTTCAAGGCGCTAATGAACTGTTCCCTGCGGCGAGCTATCAATATGTTTTGTATGGGATGGGTTTTAAACCTGATTTTTCAATGCAAGAATACCTTTATCAACAACATAACGATGCTGGCCGTATTCTTAAAAGAAATGAACAGTTGACAGAACAAATGCTCGAAACCTTACAGCCACACAGAACATTTATTGCCCAGTGGTTATCATCAGTTAAACAAAATTAAAGAATAATAATATATGAAAGAATTAATCGAAGTTAGCAGTCAGGCGCATAGTAACGTTAAGGTCGATACGAATAGCGCTATTCGTTTTGCTGAAAAATTAAACGTGATGAATTTACGTGTAAATGAGGTAGGGCATGCTTCTACCAGTTTTCCTGTATTTTTTACTCGAGGTAATGTGGATGGTCGCATTGGAATTTCTGCGGTAACCAGTTTAGTTTCAGGCTCTAATCTTTTTGTTCAAGGGCAAGATTGGACCGCAAATTATCAACCGGTTTGTATGCGCTCGTATCCCTTTTATTTAATGCGTTCAGCACAAGGTGAAAATAATTACACCATAGGTCTCGATGAAACTGATGAAGTTTTTTCGGTTCAAGAAGGTCATGAGATATTTGACAGCGAAAAGCAAGCGACACCTTATCTTCATCAAGTAACCAAATTACTTGAATCGGATATTAAAAATGACATGCAGTCTTATGACTTTGCTAAATGCATCGAAGAATTTGGCTTATTAAAAAGCATCGATTTACATGTTATGTGTAAAGATAATAGTAGTCAGGTACTAAAAGGATTATTGACTATTGATGAAGATAAGTTGCAAGAGCTTAATGCCGAACAACTTATCGAGTTAAATAAAAAAGGATATTTGTCACCAATACACGCAATGTTAGTGTCAATTCTTCAACTTAACGCCTTAATTCGGTTAAATAATCAAAGAAGTAGCATGCTTGAAATAAGCGGCGTTAAATTAGAAATCACCCAATCAAACAATACGTAAATAACCACCTGATAGAGGAAGTATAAATGTCAGATACTTTAATACAAATTTTTGTATTTGTTTTAGTAACAGCACTAATAGGGTTATTAACCTATTTAAAATGTCGAGGCCACGGACGTGGTACAGGGAAAGATCAGCAAAATAAGGAATATTTTTTAGCGGGCGGTGGACTTGCTTGGTACTTTGTTGCGGGTTCTATTACCTTAACTAACTTAAGTACCGACCAACTTGTTGGTTCAAACGGTAACCAAATGGCATTACTTGCTTGGTGGGAGTTTGCTGCTGTCGTTGGTTTATTTATTCTTGCTAAAGTATTTCTACCGGTTTATTACAAGTATAACTGTACGACAACGACGGAATTACTAGAGAAGCGTTACAACAATAAGCATATACGTGCGGTTATTGGTGCTATGTTCTTCTTAAGTAGTGCGTTAATTTTCTGTCCTGCTGTTATTTATTCTGGTTCATTGTTTATGAAGACCATGTTTCAGGTAGATATTCCATTAATGTATATTGCGATAGCTTTTGCATCGATAGGGGCTATGTATGCCATATTTGGTGGATTAAGAGCTGTAGCTGTTTCTGATACTTATTCGGGTGTGTTGTTGTTAGGTATGGCAATTACCGTGGTATTTCTGTCTTTAAATGCTATTGATTATGATTTTTCAGGTATTCCAGCTGAACGTTTAACGCTTATTGGCGATAATGACTCTCCTATTCCTTGGCACACTTTGCTTACCGGCATGTTCTTTATTCAAATGTTTTATTGGGGTACAAACCAAGTTATTACTCAACGTGCGATGGCGGCTCCTAACTTGAAAGAAGCTCAAAAGGGCGTGTTTGCAGCAATGGGGATTAGAATTATCATAGTACCTGCAATCATTGTTATTCCGGGTATTATTTCTTATAAGCTTTATGGCGACATTGGTGATGCAGCGTACGGTCAAATTGTAGGTGACGTATTACCAGCATGGTTATCAGGTGTTTTTGCAGCAGCAATGGCCGCAGCCGTATTATCAACCTATAACAGTAACTTAAACTCCGCTACTGCGTTATACGTGTGTGATATACATGAACCCTATATTAATGATGATATTAATGTTCCAAAATTAAGTGCTTGGGTTACAGTAGCTTTAACATTTATCAGCCTCGCGCTTGTTCCAGTGTACGCACAAGCGGATAGTATTATTAACTTATTACAACAGCTTTGGGGTTTATTCAGTATGCCAATTTTATCAATATTTATTGTTGGTTTGTTGTTTAAAAATGTTCATGCAAATGCAGGTATTGCTGCCGTTATATTTGGTGTCTTGCTTTATGGTTCGTTATCATTTGAGTTCTCACCATTCCACGCACCATTTGGACTACATTACATTCATTTAATGTTTATAACGTTAATTGCTTGTGTGTCGTTTGCCTTACTTGTTAATAAGTTTGTTTTTGGTCAAAAGGCATCTTTGTCTTTTGGTAATGAGCAACTAGAGCAAGCATAACGTTATTTACGACATTAGTGTTGTAACAAACACCACTTCAATAGGGCTAAGAGTATATATCTTAGCCCTTTTTTTATCTGTCTTTTTGGTGGTTCTTTCACAAACGAATATTTCATTTTCTTATGTTTTTATAATTTAATTAAGAAGCGTTATAAATACAATTACCTGTATGTGATTGATTTTTAGTTTATTTTATTCGTTATTTGTGCTGTTTTTATATTATTTGTTGTTGCAGGGATAAATAAGTAAAAGTATATTTACGAGATTTTGTTGGCGTTGTGTATAACAAAAAGAATGAAAATGTTCTTTTGTGAACATTTATGTTGAATCTGTTTTTTTTTCTCCCTATAATTCACAAAATTAAAGTGTATTTATTTATAAATACGACAATACTTGTTTGTATATCACTTACACCGATCAACTATAGGAATAGTCTTATGACTCAAACGCCTGACTTCGTTCAATTACATAGCGAATCTTCTACTCTATTAGTAGACTGTACTAAACGAACGCCTGCTATAATTTATTATGGTAAAAAGCTGAGTAATGAAACCACAGGCGAAATGTTGCAGTTACTTAGCACCCGTCAAGAAGCAAAATGTTCTGTAGTTATTGAAGCGCCTATTTCTCTGTCTCCTTTATTAGGGCAAGGTTTCACCGGAGCGCCAGGTATAGAAGTGGTTAATAATGATATTGCTTGGTCATTAGGTGGTGATTTAATCAGTGTTACTCAACAAAATGATCAAGAAGTTGTTTTTGTGACTGTTGACTCAATTCGTCATATTAAAGTGATTCATACACTTACATTGAATTATGCATCAAACGTTTTAGCTTCATCTACTGAGCTAGTGAACTTAAGTGAACAACCACTTATGTTGGGTTATTGTGCAGCACCTACTATTCCAATGACTGATCAAATGAATAAAATCATGTCTTTTGAAGGACGTTGGTCTCATGAGTTTCAACGCAATACGATTGATTTATTTTTAGGTAGTTTTGTTAGGGAAAATAGAAAAGGTAAAACTAGCCACGATAACTTCCCTGGCTTAGTTATGCATAATGAGTACACTCATGAGAACCAAGGCGAATGTTATGGTTTTCATTTAGGTTGGAGTGGTAACAACAAATTGCGTTCTGAACTACTACCGGAAGGAAGAAGTTATGTTCAGCTTGGTGAGTTATTATTACCCGGTGAAGTTGAACTTAATGCTAATGAGTCATATAAGAGTCCAACATTATATTCGGCTTATTCGGCTAATGG
>Ga0209291_1001405_pt1 | contig 21503 bp, 23 predicted proteins | sample GOMGulsemesocosm_FD_184633 | JGI IMG/M metagenome (GOLD analysis project Ga0209291, IMG submission 184633) | Methane-oxidizing microbial communities from mesocosms in the Gulf of Mexico - GOM9B Gulf of Mexico (SPAdes) (version 2) | ecosystem: Environmental > Aquatic > Marine > Cold seeps...
CTATACCAATTTCTTTAAATTTCTCTTTGATGGGTCGTACTTCAGTTTGCATGACGGCTTGATGTTGAACGTTATATATCAAACCAATGGCTTTCAAATTGGGCTTTAGGGTTTTCAAATAATTTATTTGAATATCAATCGGAATATTCAATGTTGTATAAGCAATATTACTGCCGCTCGGCGAAGTATAATCGTCAACAAAACCTAATAAAACTGGGTCTTTATTAATGGAAGTAATAACAGGTATCGATTCACCTTTGAAATGGTTGCTGACTAAAGAAGCCGTTTCTGAACCGAGTGAAAAAATAAGATCAATGTCTGCTTGTTTGGCTTTAGCTAAAATCTGCAAGCCCAGTGATGTTTGCTTTTGAAAGTTAAATACAGAAATGTGAGCGGCTATTTGATCGCGTTTCATCGTCTCTAAAAACTTATTTAACGCCAGAGAATAACTGTTGGATTTTTTAGGTAAAATGACAAAAATGGTCTTATTAATTTGCGATGGCTGTAATTTTTTAGGGAAAAATTCGAGTGATAAAAGCTCCCCATCAGAATAAGAAACATTCCATTCATTAAGAACATTATCTGATAAGTCTATCCAATCTAAGGTGGAAGTATTTGCCGATAAATTTTTATTCCAAAGTAAAACAAAAAGAAGAAATAATTTTAGTAGCGTTATTAAACTTTGGATATTCATTATCCTCCTATAAGTACGGTTGGCATGCCTAATATTACTGTACCGCCATGTGCACAGGTATCACCCATTCTTACCGCGGGTTTATTGGTTATTAGTACAGTTGCACTGCCTTTTACTGTGGTATCAGGAGGGCCAACACAGGTAACCATATCCCCCATTACTGATGCGGGCAAACTGCCTATTAGCACGGTAGGAGCACCAGGTCCAACAATGGGGCCGCCAACATGTGGTACGGGTCCAGTCGTCATTGGACAAACGTGCATGTCGGTCATTCTACTTGCTAACATTTTACGCTCTCTTTTAGTTTAATCAATGATAGTACTTCATAAATGAATATTGTCAATTCGTCTTCAGCAACTATATGCCTATGATGCTTTAAAAAGCTGATTTTAGGATGACTGTGCAATTCATGTGCAAGGTGTCATTAATTATAAGGGAATAAGCTATTCTTCTATCAATGCCTTGCCTAAAGACGTTTATAATTCCAGCTAAACCTGCATTTTGAAGTAACATGGGTATAAGTGTTAGTATTTGATACTCAGCAGCTAAATTTTATTGCCTTGTTTGTTATGGAAATTGAAGATACATGAATATTGATAAAGAACTTATTCGTTTACTGTCACGATTAGAGCTTTTTGAAGGGATCAAAAAAGAAGACTTATTTCCGTTTGTCGATGCATTTATTGTTAAGACTGTTGCTGCGGGAGATGTTGTCTTTCACGCGGGTGATGAATCTTCAAGCATGTGTATTGTTCAACAGGGCAGACTTGGTATCTATTCGCAATTACCGCTATCAGCAGCCAATCAATTAGCGACGGTCAGTGTTGGTGAAAGTGTTGGCGAAATGGGAATGATCAGGAAAGATAAACGCTCTGCTGAAGTGGTTGCATTAAGGCAGAGCAAGTTACTTTTCATTGATGAAGCACTTTTTGAACGTTTGTGCCATGCATATCCCAGTATTTTACTAAAGCTTAGCCAAATCCTTTCTGATCGGATAGAAAACGCCAATAAATCTAAAAAGTCACGTAAACACCAAGCGCAAACGTTCAGTCTTTGTGTATTGAATATTGAAGAAAAAGAAAAAAATGATTTTTTACAAGCAATGTTACTTGCTTTTGATCAACTGTCGATGTCGGTCAAAGTGGTCACCGACCGAGTAGAGTTGGCCTATTTATCGCAATTAGAACAACGCTACCAATGTATTATTTTTTGCTCCGACGAGTATCAATTAGATTTTTTCGCTGAAAATATTAATTACTCGGATGAAATATTGTTACTCAATAATAGCGAAAGTTTAGCAATAACCGCGCCGACACAATCAATACTTAGCAAACATAGTGCTCGTTTACCGATTAAACACTTTATTATTCATCACGATAATATATTGGTAGAGAAGAACTATAATTTTCAAGATATAGCTTGTGATATTTACCATATCAGAAGTGCCAAAGATGCAGATTTAAGGCGCTTTGTTCGTCTAGTGACAAACCAAGCAATTGGCGTTGTTCTGGCCGGGGGGGGAGCAAAAGGTTTTGGTCATATAGGTGCTATGAAAGCCTTGGCGGAAATGAATGTTGAGTATGATGTTATCGCGGGCACTTCAATGGGAGCTATTGTTGCCGGAGTGATGGCACAAGAACAAAGTATTGATGAAATTATCACATTATTTGAAGCATTCTTTTTAGGTAAAAATCCCATTGGTGATTGGACATTGCCCTCATTATCATTAGCAAAAGGTCAACGATTAGATAACTCTTTAAAGGAAGGGTTTGGCCAGCGAAAGATAGAGCATTTATGGTGTACTTTTTTCTGTATTGCTTCAGGGCTCAATTCGGCTAAAACCAATGTCCTTGATAAGGGGTTATTGTGGAAAGCTATCCGGGCCAGTATTTCATTACCAGGGATCCTGCCTCCCATTGAAATTGATGGTGAGTTGATGGTTGACGGCGGCATGCTTAATAATTTACCGGTTGATATCATGAAAATGCGCGGCATTAAGAAAGTTATCGCCATTGATCTACAAGAAAGTGATTATTGGGGCGCAGAGTTTACCCAATTGAATTTGCAACCGACATTTCTGCAACGTATTCGAAACTTATTTATGAGGAGAGAATCCCCAACTTTGTTAAATATCTTGATGAGATCTGCGATTTTAGGTGGTTCATCATTTGCGATGCAAAGACTTTCTGAGGCTGACTATCCTATTAAACTGCCTCTTGACCATTATGGCTTGCTCGAATGGAAGTCATTACATGACATTATTGACATTGGTTATCAGCATGTAAAAGAGCAATTAGGTGAGGAATACTTTAAAGATGTCATTGTTAAGTAGGCTTAACGTTATTATCAAAAAACAAAATTCCTGATAGCTAATTTTTAAATCATGCCAATCGGCTTTTCGATGAACGGGGAAATTTTAGGCTTTTTTTGAAGAGATGAACTGAATTGAAGAATTTATGCTATACCTTGAGGTAAATCAAGTGTAAGATATTCATTACAAATCGAGTACAGAAATCTTTACGAAAGTTAATTTTTATTATGTTCAACATTAAATCACGATATTATTACTGTCCTTTCTTTTGCTAAACACAAGCTTTTAACCCTATTTATTAAAACCTCGCTGTAAAAAAAAACTGGAAAAATCATGTCTAACATAGCTACATTACCTCAAACGCATACCCGCACTTTAAACGATATTCACATTAACGCAGAAGAGGTATTAATTACTCCTGATGCATTACGTGCTGAATTGCCATTGTCAGAAAGTGGTCGAGAATTTGTCAAAAAAGCGCGCCAAGATATTTCAAATATTATTCATAAAAAAGACCATAGATTGTTGATAATCAGTGGCCCTTGCTCAGTTCATGATGTTGATGCTGCGAAAGAATACGCGCGTAAACTCAAAGCTTTGCATGATAAGTATCAAGACAGTTTGTATGTTGTTATGCGTGTTTATTTTGAAAAGCCTCGTACAACGGTGGGTTGGAAAGGTTTAATAAATGATCCCGATATGAACGGTTCTTTTGATGTTGCCGGAGGTTTGCGTAAAGCGCGAGAGCTACTGCTTTACTTAACAGAGTTAGGCTTGCCATTAGCGACAGAAGCACTTGATCCCATTAGCCCACAATATTTAGCCGAGCTTTTTAGCTGGTCAGCAATTGGCGCTCGAACCACGGAATCACAAACTCATCGTGAAATGGCCTCTGGGCTTTCGATGCCGATAGGATTTAAAAATGGTACTAACGGTAGTTTGGATGTTGCCATCAATGCTCTACAGTCGGCAGCTTCACCCCATAGATTTATGGGGATTAACAGACAAGGGCAGGTAGCTGTGATAAAAACCTCAGGTAACCCTGATGGCCATGTTATTTTACGTGGCGGCAAACAACCAAACTATGATTCTGTTAATGTCGCAGTCTGTGAGCAAGCTTTGGCGGCACAAAAATTAGAGTTAGGTATAGTTGTCGATTGCTCACATGGTAATTCAAATAAAGATTACCGTAATCAACCGCTAGTTGCGGACAATGTCTTTAATCAAATCTGTGAAGGCAATAAATCTATTATTGGTATTATGTTAGAAAGTCATTTAAATGCGGGTAATCAAAGTGCTGAACTACCTCAAAATGAGCTAAAATATGGCGTATCAGTAACCGATGCTTGTATCGACTTTACTACAACGGAAAGTTTATTTGCTGATGCACAAGTGAAATTACGTGATGTACTTCAAAGTCGAATTGCATAATCAGCTAAAACTATGAGAAAAATATTAGTAATAGATTTAATTTATGGATAAAACACAAATATCGTCACAACTTACCTCGTTAAGAGAAGAGATTGATGACTTAGACAGCCAGCTTGTCGAATTATTGGTAAAGCGTCGTGCTATTACTACTAAAGTAGGAGCATTAAAAAGCAAAGTAGGTATGCCTATTTATGCTCCTGATAGAGAAGCTCAGCTGTTAAAAGTGCGCAGACAACAAGCGGTTGATGCAGGATTGTCTGCTGATCTTATTGAAGATGTACTAAGACGATTGATGCGTGATTCATATGTTAGTCAAGATGCCAGTGGTTATCGTTGTGTAAACCCTAAGTGCAAGAAGATTGTTGTGGTCGGTGGCAAAGGGCAGCTAGGCAGTATTTTTGTCGACTTATTTGAACGTTCAAATTATCAAGTAAAAACGTTGGAGCAAGATGATTGGCCACAAAGTGACACGATACTCGCTGATGCCAGTGTGGTGATTGTTGCAGTGCCTATACGCTTAACTTCAATGGTTATTCAAAAATTAACTCAATTACCCAATGATTGTATTTTGGCAGATGTCACCAGTATCAAAGAGTCTCCCTTATATGAAATGATGAAGATTCATTCTGGTCCTGTTATCGGCTTACATCCGATGTTTGGCCCTGACGTATCAGGCCTGATCAAACAAACTATCATTGCGTGTGAAGGGCGAAATCCGGAACAATATCAGTGGTTACTGGAACAATTTCAAGTTTGGGGAGCAAAAATATACCCAGTCGAAGCTCAAACCCACGATAAAGCCATGTCATTGGTACAAGTGATGCGACATTTCTCAACCATTGCATACGGTTATCATTTAATGACAGAAGGTGCTGATATTGGCCAACTTGTTGAAATGAGTTCACCTATTTACCGGTTAGAGTTAATTATGGTTGGTCGTTTGTTTGCGCAAGATCCTATTTTATATACCGATATTATATTTTCTAATTCTGACAATATTGTGATGATGAAGCGCTTTGCTTATCGTTTTCTTGAGCTTTTAGACGATGTAGAATCATCGGACAAAGATGGATTTGTCACGATGTTTAATCAGGTCTCTCATTGGTTTGGTGATTATGCCGATATCTTTTTACAAGAAAGCAAAGAGATGTTATTAAAAGCTAATGAATTAAAAAAAGAGTAGTTTAAATGAAGAAAATAACAAAAATTATCATAAGCCTTTGTTGTATTTTACAATTGTCAGCTTGTGCAAACACAACCACTACCGCACCTTTAGCTTTTGGAGTTACTCCTGCTGCGACTTTATTAGCAACAGATAACACGTTTATGAAGGGCTACGAAAACTTTTCACTTTCTCAAAAAGATATCAATACCATTAAGCTATGGCCAAGTGAATTAAGGGTGGAAGTGTTTTTTGGTACTTGGTGTCATGATAGCCAACGGGAAGTGCCTAAGTTACTAAAAATATTAACAAACAATAATAATATCGAGACTAAATTAATTGCTTTGGATTATCAAAAGTCTGACCCTAATGGACTTAGTAAATCAAAGGGCATTAAATATACCCCTACTTTTATCTTTTACAAAAACAATCAAGAAATAGGTCGTATTATTGAACGGCCTACTTCAAGTTTAGTGGCCGATATTACTTATTTTCTTAATAGAGAAATAGACTGATTTTTGTAGGTTGGGTATTACCTGTCTAGTCTCTTTATCAATATCATTCCGCAGGTGGTCGGCATAAATGCCGACCTATAAAACGCTTTAACTACCGTAAGTTTAAAACTTAATGGCAATACCCACTGAAATCGTTGTTTCTACCCAAAGTGTGTCATCAAACTGTGCATGGCATGTGTCTGCCTGACAAAATATATTATCTTCATTATCAACGACACTGGCAATGCCCCTCACTTCTGTAACAAATGACATGCGTTCCGAAAATTCATAACGTGTGCCAATGGCTAACGTAGCTGATGGAAATAACTCTGCGCCGCCGTCACTATCAAAATATGCACCACCTAAACCGATTGAAACCGTGGTAACGTAATGTTGTTGGCGAAATTGTGCAATACCATTGAAATGGGCATAAATAATATCTAATGAATAATCATTGTTATCTACCTCACTTTCAAAATCATGGCTGACGGCATTTAACATGATTTGCCCCTGACCATTAGGCGAGTCTTGCCAAGCGAACGCTATACCATAATTGTTACCAGTATCAACTGAAATAGCGTTAACTTCATCACTGCTTATTAGATCTGAACTATACATTTGACCAAAAAAAGGCGTAATTTCAAATTCAGTCGCAGAGATTGAAAATGAGCAAACGAATACGCATAGCCCTATGACTTTGATTAATTGTTGTTGAACATACATGTGACCAGTCCCTTTTATTATGTTTTTATATGCCTAAGCTTAGGATTTATTGAACAAATCTGAAAGTTTTTTCTTTGCTTTATCTTTCAGTGATTCCACCGCTTGTTTTTTAAGCTTAGTCTTTTGTGCTTTTTTAGCTTGTTGCCAAATGGCTGACAGTGCTTCTTTAATAATAACGCTACCTAATTCACTGGCGGGTAAACCTGCATCACCACCGATGTTAGTTAAAGTAATGTCAGTAAGAGTCGCTTGATGCTCTTTATTTCCTAATGCTGAAAGATCTAAAGATAGAGCTGTTCCTGCTAGAACAATTTTTTTCACGCTTAACTTCGGCTCTTCTTGTTCACTACCTGGTGATTGTTGTTCGGTTGAAGATGCATCGCTCTGAGAGTTTTTAATATTGGTTTTTATGATTTTTAGCAAGTCTTGAATATTTGAGTCACCAGTCGCGGTTAATTGGACAAATGCTTTTGGATTCTTGATAACAATAGCATCGATGATAATCGGCTCTTTTGTTAAACTCGCTAAATTTATATCTAAGGTTATTTCCCCTAGGCTAAAAGCATGAGGGTAGCTATATTGAGAAGGGTTCGAAAGGTTCAGCCCTAAAATGCTGCCCGCACCTTTGGCTAATTGGATATCAACAGTGTTCACCGAAACGGTTTGTTCAGTAAGTTGTTTTCCTACCGTCTCAATGCGCGTTTTAATAAATTCATTAAGAGAGCCGCCAGCAAGAAACCACAACGCACCACCACAAAAAAGTAAAATCACAATAATTACTGCTGATAAAAATTTCATTTTATATCCTTTAAAAAGCAAAACTAAAAGTAGTTATTCAACTGTTCCTGATTATATCTTAATAATCATCAAGTTATTATTTATATCATCTTTTTGTTTTTTACTCTGGTTATATATATAAATTCATTTAGATGAATAAAATATAGTTAATTCTCAACTTTTATCAACAAAAACAGCTCTTTGATTGATTGAAAAATAAACGAAAGTCATGGTTTTTTATTGTTAACAGTTGTTTTTATTGTTATTTACATCATTTTTAGCTGGATTAGCAGACTACTTGCTTAAAAAGTAATCTTAAGATATAAACAGGGTATAAAAATAAGAAATAATAAGAATAAATAAAAGGAATGGTGTTTTGTTGAGTGTTAATAAAAAATTGTGGTCTTTCAATTTTGGCTGTTTAATTGCTTTTTCATTAGTTTGGTTGGTCAGTGTTGGTAATGCTGCTCCTGTCCCTGAGGTATTATATCCTCACCCAATATTTATTTTAGATTATTATTCTGGGCTAGTAACTGCTTGTAGTGCACTAATTCTGACGGGTTTAGCCATCATGATTATGGGCAAAGCTTTCAATATTCGACCTAGCGAACATCCGTTTTGGTTAATTTTACCCACCTTGTCTTTTCTGGCTTTAACGACTGTTTCTGCTTTTGAAATGCTTACGACGCTTTTATACGCAGCGATACCTGTTTTATTTGTTTTATCAATTGCAGCGATTCTTAGTCGTCTCGCGCGTCAAAAGGTTAGTATTCAATAAATATTTTAGTCACAAACTGATTATCTATCACGTTTGTGACTAATTCATTCGATATAACGCCTCAAACCTATTCGGCAATACTAAAGCTTTAAGCTTTAGATGGCACTACTTGGGACACTAGTGGGGTTGATATGTTCAACAGGATAACAACCTAATACCTTGATGAAATTTGTTATCGCCGTGATCTCATTGATAGCTTCTTGCAAGGCAATATTTTTGATATTAGCTTCTACATCAAGATAAAACATTTCTTCCCATGGACGTCCTTGAATTGGGCGGGACTCCAGTTTGCACATATTGATGCCTTTTTCTTTTAAAACAACTAAACATTCAACAAGTGCACCTGCTTTTTGACCTGTCGCTAATATGATGGCGGTTTTTGCGGGAATTTGTTCAGCAACATCAATCGGTTTACGTGCCACTAAAATAAAACGGCTATGGTTTTCTGCTTGATTGGCGATAGACTTTTCTAAGGCGTGTAATTTATATAACTTACCTCCTTCTTCGCTACCGATGACGGCTACTGAGGCATCTTGCAGCTCATAGACTTTAGCCATGGCATCTGCAGTACTCTCACAATATTCAATACGTATATTATCTTGTTTATCTAAAAAGTTGCTGCATTGAGTAAAAGGTTGGCCATGAGCATATATTGTTTTTATCTGCTCTAAACTGGTATTAACACCCGTTAAAAGGCAGTGTTCAATGGGTTGGGTGATTTCACCAACAATGGATAAATTAGTGTGTTGCAATACATCATATACTTCATTGATACTGCCTGAACTGGTATTTTCAATAGGTAACATACCGTAATCAACGTGGCCTGATTCTACTTGAAGCATAATATCGCTGAAACTTTGACAACCACATTCGATAATTTTCTCAGCACGTCTGGAGAAATATCGATGACTTGCCAAGTAACTGTATGAGCCTTTGTCACCTAAAAATGCAACGCTGACTGTTGGCATCTCAATATTTGGATTGGCCAATGTTTGCAAATAAGCTTGTTGGTTGAGTACGGAATCTTCGATAATCGTTTGGAAAATACTTGTGACGTAATGTGCATCTAAGCCAACTTCTTTACCTTGCTTGATTAAACGAATAAGCAGTTCTTGTTCACGTTGTTGATCTCTTACTGGACGAATCTGATGTGCTTTGCTTTTTGCTACATTAAGGGTCAGTGAGCGACGTTGAGCAAATAAGGTCAATAACTCTTGATCAAGGTTAGTGATTTTTTCTCTGATTTTATTTAGATCTAATGTTTCGTTCACTGAATTACCTACTGTTTAATCGGACTGAAATTTTTACGGTATATTTGTAACATACTGTACATAAAAAAACCTCCAAGAGGAGGTTTATATCGGTTTGAAATTACGACACTAACACTCCCTACTGAGGCAGTAGCAAAAAGAAGAGCAAGAAAAAGGTAATTGTCGTATATTTCATCCCTCAACTGTATCTAGCTCATGTTAACTTTTCAAGGCTTTCTTTATACCATTTTAATTTTCAAATGAGAGTAAATGCTATATGTGTCCTTTAAGGTTAAATAGCTGCTTCCTTAAAAGCATTGCCAAATTATGGTGAAGGAAGAAATAATACCTACTGCCCAAACTAGACTGCGTAACACGCTGATATTAAGTAAATACAACACATTGTACAGGCAACGAGCAACTACATGAACAACAGCTAATTGTTGTATGAGTTCTCCTGTATGCTTAGTGGCAACAGCGAGTAATACTGCAGGGGCAAAAATAATGACTGATTCAAAAGCGTTTTGATGCGCGGCAACTGCACGGGCACCAAAGCCAGTAAGTTTTGCTTGTTGCTCTCTTGGATGATTATTGTCATAGCCATTTAATTTATTCATCGCTATAGCAACGGGGATTTTTGCAATAAATGGCAGTAATAAAGCAATAAATAAACAAGCAATTAAAATAGTCATATATTTTCCAATTAGTAATTTAAAAGTGTCAAAGTGTATTTGGTTTTTCCAGGTAAAAAGGGTGAGGCTATGCCCTGTTCCCAGTCTTGGTGACCAGCACCAAAATAAGGGCTCCAAGGGTGTCCTGCTTGGCTAGTTGGCATGTGCAAAATACCGCTTTCTTCATGGCCTGGAGATACAATCATGCGCTCTGAAGCACCAAAGGCTTTGCCTTGTACTCTAGGCATATAGCTATCACCGGCAAGTTGCATTGCTGGCATGTTGAGCCACCGTGCTAAGAAAGGTACGCCATTCGTTAAAGGGTGACGAATATTAGTGGTATTTTGTTGTCCCCATGTTGCTTTCTCTAATGGCTGGTTATCTGTCATGTCTGCCAGTGTTTTTGCCATTGCTTGTTGAAAGACTGCTTGCCATGTACCTTGTGATTTCTGAAGAAAATGATCAGGCTGTTGATTAATCAATTGCCATAACGGCGTTTCAAGTTGATGTTGGATACTGCGAAAGTTATAACTTTGATCCATATCTGTTAGTTTTTCATTGAATATTCTAAAGGTATCATTACGTAAATTTATTCTGAAATTACGAACGATCCGATAAGCTACTGAGCCAACTGATGCCGTTAATGTTTTGTCACTTGCTTCATTTTCAGATACTTCATGCTCTGTTAAGAAGGTTTTGGCTTGCTGCCAAAGAGGCTTATTACTGATGGCTTTATCTACCAGTACCTGACTTAAGATAAATTGTTGCCATCGTTGTAAAAATATAGCCCGATCATCAAGTGCGATGGCAAGTAACGCCTTTTCGTCAAAGCTTTCTTGCTCAAACAGCTTATCTCTTATTTGTTGTGAACGCGCACCTATGGCGTAACCACCATTCCCCAGTTTTTCCAACATTTCGCTACCAACAACACGTGAATTTGCGGTCCAAAGTCGATGATGTTGAGGATTTTCAATACGAGGATATTCTGCTTCGGTTAAGTAGCCTTGCCATTGATTTTTTCCGTCAGCCCATGAGGTAGGTATTTCGCCAAATTCAGCAGACTTCTGTGGAATAGCACCCATAATTGTCCAGCCTATACTCCCCGCGTTATCAGCTACCATCATATTCTGTGCAGGGATCCCCGAGTGGCTAGCAATTGAGAATGCTTGTTTAATATTGTTTGCTTGTTCCAATTGCATGGCAAAGAAGTTAACCGCTTGTTTATCATGGGCAACCCAACGATAAGCAAGCAGTTGATCTTGGGAGTTTTTACCAATCACAGGCCCCCAGATAGTTTCTTTGACAATAACTTCTACAGGATCTTCACCCTTTACTGCGATTATTTGACGATGTTGAGTAAATGGCTTGTACCCCTTGGGAGTTAAATATTGGCTAGCATCATCATTGGTTTGTAAAATAATGACATCATTCCAGTCACCATTACTATTGGTAAATCCCCATGCGATATTACCGTTACTACCGGTGGTCATTGCAGGGGTCCCAGGCAAGGTTAATCCCGTTACTTTAACGCTGCTATTGTTTGCTGAGGTGTATTCAAAAGAGGCTCTAAACCAGGTATTTGGCACACGTATGCCTAAGTGCATATCATTGGCAACGATCGCACTACCGGTTTTGCTTATTGCGCCGCCCACAGCCCAGTTATTTGAACCGGGAAATTCTTCACTGTCATAATCGGTTTTCGCTATTTTTGATATCGGGCTGTTCACGGACTTTGTTAGACCGGCAAGCCAATTATCTAATGGCAGGGGGCTTGGAGAATATTGGCTATTATCTATTGCTGCATCCCAGCGGCTACCTTTAGGATTTAAAAAAGCAAACGCGCTATCTCCAAGTGCAGATTGAATTAACCCTAAGCTTCGTTCTCTTCTGCCGTCTTTAGATTGTAATTCTAAATACATGCTTAACACGGTTAATATACTATCTTCTTCTTGCCACGCTACAGGAGTTTGGCGAAGTAATAAGTACTCAAAAGGTACCGCTCTCAAACTACGAAGTCCTTCGTTTACGCCTGATGTGTAGGCCTTTAAAAGGTTGGCTTGTTCAATAGGCAAGGCGTTAACAATCTTTATTGCCCGATCTCTAAAACGATGTAAACGCACTGACTTATCATAATCAACAGCGATAGCGCCAAAAAGGCTTGATAACTCACCCGCAGAATTTCGACGTAATAGGTCCATTTGAAAAAAACGTTCCTGAGCATGGATAAAGCCAGTTGCGACCGCTAAATCAAGTCTGTTTTTTGCTTTAAGGGTAGGTACGCCGTTTTTGTCACGTTCAATGATTACACTATTTTCAAGGCCCATGATGGTTGCATTACCTTCAAGTTGAGGTAAAGCACTTTCTACTTGACTGTAAAGCCATGTCATTAATATTGCACTGAGTAAAAGAATAAAAAGAAAACTAAAAGTAAGGGTTTTTTTAATTTTTATCATGGCATCTTTAAAGTGATTTCGCAGAGTAATTAAAGACTACATTAAATAAAATTTGTTAACAAACAGTTAATAGATATCTTTGTGTTTTTAGTAAATATTTGTTTCTAAAGGCTAAATATATTTAGTAAAAAAAGTATTAGCTGAACCTTGGTTAAAGGTGTAATAATTCCTTCGTAGTTTATGCTTTTTTTATTAGTTTTATTGGTCCGTTGTACTTTCTTTCTTGAATTAGAAAGTGACCTTTTTATCGATATTTTGAGCCGATTTTTTAATGGCATTTCCGTTTTGGAAGTTTTAATTGTATTGAGAGAAATATGACCCAAACACATTCACGATATATTCAAGTAGGCGATTGGTTTTTTGAACTTAAATCAATCAGAGCATTAAAGGTTGATGAGTATGGCAAGCCTTATACGGCAATAGCCAATTGCAATATCAATGGCGATACAATGTATGTTGATGGCCTGTTAACCAAAGGAGAGGAAGAGTTCACCAAACTTGATTTCCTCAGTTTTTGTCAACTGGGTCAAAAAATAGGTATTGATTCAATTAATTATCATCGCTTTCAAGAAGGCGAGTCGGTCAATAAAGAAGTGCGGATCAATCAAAATAAACAGTTTAACGTCAGCCCTTCAACTAAAAAGCATCGGGCAGAAGAAGATAGTTTAACGCATGAAGGTGCAACAATGAGGTTGGTTAAGTCGTCTAGATAACTAAAGCTTTAAATGAAAAAATACGTTATATTGTTTAGATATTAATACTTCTAATGACGTTAAAAAAATTGGTTGTCAAATCTCCTAATAAACCAGCTAAACTCGGTATTGTTTTACTTGCCGCGGGTTGCTCTTCTCGTTTAGGACAAGCGAAGCAGCTTGTTTGTATCAATGAACAAAGTTTGATTGTTCGTCAATGCGAGTTGGCATTAAGAGTCAGTGAACAGTTGAGCTGCGTATTGGGTTTTCAGGCGCAAGTCATGAAAAACAACATCACACATTTACCGATCAATATTGTTATTAATGACTATTGGCAACAAGGCTTGTCTTCCTCTATCGCCATCGGTGTGTCCTCTTTACCAGACGATATCGATGGGGTGATGTTATTATTAGTTGACCAATGGCAATTAACTCACCAGCACCTCCTTTTACTGATTGATACTTGGAAGAACCAAGCGGTGCAGAATACACGCAAAAATATTATTGTTTCAGCAGAATTTAATACAGAAAATAATGAACATGTTCCAATGGGTCCCCCAGTCATTTTTCCTAGACAGTATTTTCCAGCTCTTAAAGCATTAAAGATAGGGCAAGGGGCAAAGTCAGTGATCAAGCAAAATCAAGAGAGTTTAATCAAAGTACCAATTCCACAGGCATTTATTGATTTAGATACGCCTGAGCAACTAATATCGTTAGAAAACTATTTTAAAGCCATTTAACTTGATAAAATAATTTTTTTTTCACCCTAACAACAATGCAGAGTATCCATGGCTTCTTTACAAGAGCAACTTTTAAAAGCAGGTTTATCAACTAAACAAAAAGCACGACAAGCTAATAGCGACAAACGAAAAAAAAATAAGCAAAAGCGAAGTGGTGTTGCCGTCGATGCAAGTTTACAAGAGCAAGTAAAGCAAGATTTAGCTAAGTCTGTTCAAGAAAAACATGCCAAAGATGCCGCCTTAAATGCCCAAATGCAGCAACAGCTGGCAGAAAAAGAACAAAAGTTACGTATTCAACAGATCCTACAACATCATCAAATTAAAAATACCGCAGGTGAAGCGACATATAATTACACTTTTGATAACAAAATAAAGAAATTATATCTTGATGATATGACTCATAAAGCGCTAACTAATGGCCGCTTGGCTTTATGTGGATTAGATGAGGTCAGCTACATTGTCACTAGAGAAACTGCAGCAAAAATAGCTGAGTTAGATGAAACTGTTTTATTGCTACAAAATGATAAAGTGGAAAGTGAGCAAATTGATGAAGATGACCCTTATGCTGAATATCAAATCCCTGACGATTTAATGTGGTAGACGCCTTGGCTAACCGGGCTTATTTTGCTAAAATCGCGCGTTCGAATTTCGACCGTTAATGTTTTTTGACGGTCTTTTGAAGTTAATTTTTAAGGTGTTGTAAATGTTTATTATTCGTTGGGTTATTGGTCGTATTATTTTATTCTTTGATTTTATTTTTTCTCCAAGTAAACCAAAAAGAAGTGCGGATATACAGGCTGAGATAGATTCGAGCACGGCTCATTTGAGCTTATATCAACTACCTGCTTGTCCGTTTTGTGTCAAAGTACGTCGAGCGATGAAACGTGGTGGCTTAAATATTCAGTTAAAGAATATTAATAAAAATGAGCTTCATCGCAGTGAGTTAATTGAACAAGGTGGCAAACGCACCGTTCCTTGTTTAAAGATTACCGATGAAGATCAAAAGGTTAGTTGGTTGTATGAGTCATCTGCAATAAACGTATATTTACAGCAATTTGTCAGATAGAAAATTATTAATTAAAGTATCCCTCGAATTTAATTGCTGCTATTAGGGTCTAGAATAGACACGTCACGTATTTTATCGCCCTAAGTAGCAATTATGATCAAAAACATTCCCAAACATAACTCGCCTTGGCAGCTTAAAGATAATCAAGTTACCGATGAGTCTGTTTATCGTTCAAGACGTTCGTTTTTAAAGCAACTTGGCTTTGTTGGTGCATCGGGATTAATGGTCAAAAATGCTGAAGCCATCGATTGGTTTTCTAAAAAAGAGGCTGCGTCATTTATCACTCAGCCATTAGACTTCAAAAAATCATTAGTCAGTGACGAAATTTTAACGCCTGAAGCTAAGGTCATCAGCCATAATAATTTTTATGAATTTGGCACTAAAAAAACCGACCCAGTAGAAAATGCTCAGCAATTTAAGGTTAAACCTTGGCAGTTAACTGTTTCAGGAGAAGTTGGCCAAACGATAACCTTAGATCATGACGACCTTTATAAAAAATTTCCATTAGAAGAACGTATTTATCGATTACGCTGTGTTGAGTCATGGTCAATGGTTATTCCTTGGATTGGTTTTCCATTAGCTGAGTTAATAAAAAAAGCTCAACCAACATCAAAAGCCAAGTATGTTGCTTTCGAAACTTTGTATGATCCAGAGCAAATGCCAGGACAATCAAGTAGAAGAGTCGGTGGGGGAATAACATATCCGTATGTGGAAGGCTTACGTATTGACGAGGCAATGAATCCTCTGACACTGTTGAGTGTTGGCTTATACGGTAAAACTTTACCTGCACAAAATGGTGCGCCAATTCGACTCGTTGTACCCTGGAAATACGGTTTTAAAAGCATAAAGTCGATTGTTGGTATCAAGTTGGTTGAAAAAATGCCGCCAACAACGTGGAATATGTTAGCGCCAAATGAATATGGTTTTTATGCCAATGTTAATCCACAAGTTGATCACCCTCGTTGGAGTCAAGCCAGTGAAAGGCGTATTACTACTGGTGGTCTATTGGCAAGAAATCGTATTGAAACATTGCCTTTTAATGGTTATGGCGAACAAGTAGCGCATCTTTATAACAAGATGAATTTAAGGAAACACTTTTAGTGGTGTTGAAACATAAGCAGCAGAAAAAATTAGTTATAAGGCTAAAAGTCTTTATACACCTGATCAGTTTATGGTTACTGAGCAACCTCTATTATCAAGCGATTAATGATAAATTAGGGGCGGATCCGGTTGAAGCTGTGCTGCATTTTACCGGTATCGGCGCGTTTAATTTATTGTTATTAAGCTTGTTAATTTCACCTATGGCAAAGCGATTTAAATTGTCTTGGTTATTAAAAGTCAGACGGTTAACCGGCTTGTATAGTTTTGTTTATGCTTTGTGCCATGTATTAAGCTTTTTGGCTTTTGAAGTGCAGTTTGCTTGGGAATTGTTTGTTGATGAAATAATTAAAAGACCTTATATAACAGTAGGTATGTGCGCTTTTGTTATTTTATTTGCACTGGCGATTACTTCTTTATCTAGGCTCAAAAGAAAAATGGGCCAAAGTTGGCAAAAATTACACAATGGTGTTTATTTAGCTTTATCACTGGTTTCATTGCATTTCTATTGGTCAGTAAAGTCAGAGATCATTGAACCGAGCCTTTACGCGGCATTTTCTCTTTATTTATTATATTTACGTCGAGATAAAATAAAGGCTTGGCTGAATTAATCGGCAGAAATAACTGACTGTGGTTTATCACAACGTAAGTCGCCATTCACCGCAATGGCAAAGCAATCTAACCGATAATCCTTGTCGAAATGTTTCAATCGTAATAATGTAGCTAAAAATAATAATTATAAAATCAATGCCATTAGTTTTATTGACTAAATGGCTCAATAACTCCAGGGACCCCTCTTATGCAAAAAGTATTACCATCGTTATTGATGGCGACTATTTCACTCTCGTTAACAGGTTGTTTGCAGTCTGAACAACAAGATAAAAAAGTGGTTATTAACAAAAATCCGTATCCAAGCACGTATCAAGTATTACCAAATAAAATGACTATTATTCGTAACGCTACCGTGTTAACCGGTACCGGTGAACGTCTTGATAATGCCGATGTTTTAATGAAGAACGGAAAAATTGAAAAAATTGGCAAGGACTTATCACTAGAAAATGCCAATGTTGTTGATGGTAGTGGTAAATGGGTTACTCCAGGGGTAATCGATGTGCATTCACATTTGGGTGTCTATCCAAGCCCGTCGGCTGAATCTCACTCTGACGGTAACGAAATGACTCAACCTAATACTTCTGAAGTATGGTCTGAACATAGTGTTTGGCCGCAAGATCCTGGTTTTCAAAGAGCACGTGCTGGTGGCATCACTACATTACAAATTTTACCTGGCTCAGCGAATTTATTTGGCGGCAGAGGTGTAACGTTACGCAACGTACCGAGCCATACCATGCAAGGTATGAAATTTCCTCAAGCGCCATATGGTTTAAAAATGGCTTGTGGTGAAAACCCTAAACGCGTTTATGGTCAACGAAAGGTTTCGCCTTCAACACGCATGGGAAATATGGCTGGTTACCGGATGGCGTGGAGCGAAGCTACTGAATATAAACGTGCTTGGGAAAAATATGAAGCGGATTATGCTGCCGGTAAAAACCCAGAAGCGCCAACACGTGATATTGAACTTGATACCTTAAAAGGTGTACTTGATGGTGAGATTTTAGTGCATAACCATTGCTATAAAGCAGAGGAAATGGCGATGATGATCGATCTTGGCAAAGAGTTTGGTTATCACTCAGGCACTTTCCATCATGCCATTGAAGCATACAAGGTTGCAGATATATTAGCTGAAAATGGTAATTGTGCGGCAATGTGGCCAGATTGGTGGGGCTTTAAATTAGAAGCGTATGACATGATTCAAGAGAATGTCGCGATTGTTGATGCAGTAAAAAATTCCTGTGCTGTGGTACATTCTGACTCAGATACCACCATTCAACGTTTAAACCAAGAAGCCGGTAAAGTAATGTATCGAGCTAATGAAAATGGTTTTGATATTAAACCTAAAGATGCCATTACTTGGATCACGTTAAACTCTGCTAAATCGTTAGGTATAGCAGATAAAACCGGTAGTTTAGAAGCAGGTAAAAACGCCGATGTTGTTTTATGGAATGCCAATCCATTTAGTGTGTATGCCCAAGCAGAGCAAGTATTTTTGGATGGCGCTAAAGTTTATGATCGTTTTGATGAAAAATATCAAGCGAAAAGCGACTTTCTTTTAGGTCAGAAGTAGGGAAGGGGATCAAAAAATGAAATTATTAAAAATATCAGTTATCGCTTTAGCACTTGCTTCAGCCACATCGGCATATGCGACAAGTATTGCCATTACCAACGCAACCGTTCATACCGTTACCGAACAAGGCACTTTAACCAATGCAACTGTAGTGATTGATAACGGTTTAATCACCGCTATTAATCCTGAACAGTTAACTGCGGATCAAACCATTGATGCGATGGGAAAAATATTAACTCCGGGTTTAATCGGCTCAATGAATCAACTTGGCCTTGTTGAAGTCAGTGCTGTTTCTCGAACGCGTGATGGTTCAGAGAAAAAAGCGGATATTACCTTTGATGCCAGCGCAGCGTTTAATCCACAATCATCAGCTATTGCTTATAGTCGAAAAGGCGGCATTACCACTAATGTTGTGACACCTAGGGGTGGCGATAGCATGTTTAAAGGGCAAGCGTTTGTTGCCGATTTATCGGGTGATTTAGACAGTATTGTTGAAAACCAAACCGCTGTGATTGTTGATCTTGGTTCTAAAAGCAAAGGTTCAAGAGCATTTGAATTACAAAAGCTACGTCATAAATTTGCAGATGCCCAAAAAGTATTGGATAAAGCAAAAGCTAAAGTAGAAGAAAAGTCAGATGAAACAAAAGCTACAGACAAAAAAGATAAACCAGCTAAAGAGTTGAAGCGTGATGAAAAAGTGATTAACGCCTTACTTGCTGGAGAGAAACCTTTAGTGGCTTATGCTGATAGATCGACTGACTTGTTAGCATTATTAGCGTTGAAGAAAGAATTTGGTCTTGATTTAGTGATTGCTGGTGCGGGTGATGGCATTCGTGTGGCTAAACAATTAGCGGAATCAAATACTCCGGTGATTATTGGTGCAATCAACAATTTACCAACCTTTGATGCTTTACATCAGTCTTTAGACAGCGCAGCAGCTTTAATCGATGCTGGGGTGAATGTGGTCTTTAGTGTCAGCGGCGATATGCATAACCTTTATCAATTACGTTTTGATGCTGGAATTGCGGTAGCTAATGGCGTGACAAAAGAACATGCACTCGCGGCGATAACGGCAAATGTCGCTGATGCTTTTAATATAAATGCTGGGCGTATCGCCGTAGGTAAAAAAGCTGACTTGGTGTTATGGAGTGCAGATCCGTTTGAGCTTAGTACCAAGGTTGAAAAAATGTGGATTGACGGAGTGCAGCACAAAACAACAAGTCGTCATGATGCTTTACGTGACCGCTACACGACAAAAAGTGCTATGCCAAGGGCTTATACCAAGTAACTTTATAGTGTTCCTAAATTTAACACCAAGTCATGATCATTGACTTGGTATTATACCAAACGGATTAATTAATTAGTCCGATTGGTATTACTCCATTAACAAATCAACTTAATCATTGGGTATTACCAACAATGTTTCCTGATCAGCAAGCCTTAATCTCTGCCATTAATCAAACCATGCCGTTTGGAAAATATGCAGGGCGAAAATTATTACAGTTACCAGAACCTTATCTTGTATGGTTTCATAGTAAAGGTTTTCCTGAAGGAAAATTAGGCGAACAGTTAGCGCTGGTTTACGAAATTAAGCTTAATGGCTTGGAAAAAATTATGGAGCCTTTGTTGTCCAGATCAAAAATTAATTATTCAAAATAAAATCTTTAAATGAATTTTTCATATAAATAAAATTTTAAGTTCATATAGATCTATAGGAAAATATTTAACAAATTGTTTTTTTTAATAAATTTTTTCCTGTCTAAAATTCCATCAATAAAAGTTTAACAATAATTCAAATTCTTGCTTACAACTCTACTTGCATTACAAATCTAAATGTTCTTAAATGAAGTGTCGAAAGCTGTTTTAAATCGACCGTTAATTATCTAATAAAACTATATTTATCACTTGGTTACGGAGATTCGTATATGAGAAGACAAAAAAGAGATCGCTTAGGAAGAGCACATTCAAATGGTTATCAAGCGGGCCTTTCCGGTAGAAATAAAGAAAATTGTCCTTATCAAAATAGTGACGCTAAATCAGAATGGCTCGGGGGTTGGCGTGAAGCCGTCACCGATAGGCATTCCGGATTATTTAAATAACGTGCGAATAGAATAATGTTGTAACAAACCCTCAAATTTGAGGGTTTTTTTATGTTCAGGATGAACGGTATGCCGTGGTGCCATGGATGGCAAAGAACGGCGATGTTCACGACTACAAGGATGTAGGAGGTAGAGCGAAGCAGGAAGCCAGAGCCGAGGATGGCCTTTCTCAGGCTCCTGCCTTTCAAAACATTCGTACATCCTGTACATCAACGGTCATGATTCTAGTTCCCGACAAATCATAAGTACCTGCGTCCATGCAGGCAATGTCGTGGTGCCAACTTAAGAGAAAGGAGAGAGTTATTCTCCACAAACAGGGCAGTTCTTCTGTTTGCTGACATTAAATTGTTGCCAGTGGTTAGTAAAACCATCATAGAGATTTAACTGATTATGTTTCACATCAATATCGGTGAGTAGTTTAATGGTTTGCAACGCTTGCATGCCGGCAATAATCGCTAATACAGGACCTATGATACCAACGGTTTGGCAATTATTCGCTGGTGCTTTCTCACTGGCAGGGAATAAACATTGATAACAAGCGCTGTCTGCTTTTCTCGGATCAACCACCAATTGTTGGCCATCAAAACCTGTAGCTGCGCCAACAATAAAGGGTTTTTTATGAGTAATACAAACTTTATTGACTAAATAGCGAGTAGCAATATTGTCACTACAATCGATAACAACATCCACTTGTGGAATGTAAAATTGTGCAAGTTCTTCATCAAGCATTTCATCAACGACTTCAATATCAATGTTTGGATTATTTTTATGTAACTTATCACGAGCACAATCTGCTTTATTGGCTTCGACATCACTTTCATTAAATAATACTTGCCGTTGTAAGTTAGTAATATCAACAGTATCGCCGTCGGCAATAATAAG
>Ga0209291_1001406_pt1 | contig 21500 bp, 17 predicted proteins | sample GOMGulsemesocosm_FD_184633 | JGI IMG/M metagenome (GOLD analysis project Ga0209291, IMG submission 184633) | Methane-oxidizing microbial communities from mesocosms in the Gulf of Mexico - GOM9B Gulf of Mexico (SPAdes) (version 2) | ecosystem: Environmental > Aquatic > Marine > Cold seeps...
TTACTAAAACATAGTTATTATGAAATTCTTCTATTTGCTTGACTGCTCCGATTGTCCCAAGAGGTCTATCTTCCGTAATGTAAGAGATTTCTAATTCCTTTGAAGCGCCATCTTGATAATACTCTTCTATGAGCTCCTTTAAGTATTTTACAGAAAGTGTTACATGTGATATTCCATAGGATTTTAACAAGTCTACATTATACTCCATAATGGGCTTTCCTCCTATTTTAAGCATTGGCTTTGGAATATCTTTAGTTAAAGGCAACAATCTAGTACCTTCTCCTCCAGCCATAATTACAGCATCAATAGGTAAAATAGTTTTCACTTTATTAAAATCGATTATTCTAAAAAGGGTGCCATCGGGGTTTAAAACAGGTACAATTTGAAGTTTCTTAGACTTTATAAACTCTATTTTTTCTTGTTCATATTTTCCTTTTGTTAAAAAAGTAAAAGAGGAAAGCATAAATTCCGAAATCGCATTCGCATTGGTCAATCCTTCAATTAACCCTCTACGAATATCACCATCAGTAACAGTACCAATAATTTTATTATTATCCTCAACCATTAATGTTTGCATTAGCGGGTTTTCACCCAGCTTAATCAATGCTTCTTTTAACAGTGCATTTTTATTAATAATTATGTTATTGTTAATCATAAGTTTTTCAATATAGATACAATTCTTTCAGCTGTATTCCCCTCACCATAAATGTTGAGCCCCTTTAATTGAGTTGAATTTTCAACATTAGTAACAGTTTTTAAAATTTCATGTTTTGTTATTGGCGTAGTGCTAATGTTATCTGTTTCCAAGCGTCCTTTTTGTCTATCTCCTAAATTTATAACGGGTTTTGGAAAAAAAGCAGCCTCAACAAATCCACTTGAAGTATTCCCTAATAGAAAACTACAGTGTTTCATACAAGACAAATACCCTAACATTCCAAAAGATTCTATTATTTTAATTTCAGAATACTTTTTTCCAAAAGCGATAATTTTATCCCTAATCATTTGCCCCATGGTATCCGTATTTGGCAATGTGATTACAATTTGATATGTATTCTTTAATTCAATAAAACTTAATAACAGCTCTTCGATATATCCTTCATTTTTATTAAAAGAAACCGTTTCTGGGTGAAAAGTTGATAGAATTGTTGGTTTCGTTAAATCAATATTAAATCTAGCATAAAACTCATCCTTAGATAAAAAATCAATATTTTTCAAGTTATCAATACTCAAAGCCCCTACATTATATACACTTATATTGTGCTCTACAATTTGTTCTGCTCTTTTTTTATAATAATCAGTTGAAACAAACAAATGCTTCGAAAATAACGAAATAGAATGCCTATATGCATTATCAACCGCACCTAGGGTTGTTTCTCCAGCATGTATATGAGCAAATTCCATGGTAAACAAACTTGCTGCTGAAACTGCTGCGAACATCTCATATCTATCCCCTAAAGCAAATACTAAATCAAAGGTGTTGTTTGCCCAAAATTCAGAAAAAACAGTAATAGTTTTTCCAACTGATTTTGAAATATCTTTAGGGCTATCTGAATTGGGAATTGTATGTAATTTGTGAATATTTTTAAATTGATAGGATTCAATTTCAGATAATGTATACCCATGCTTCTCTGAAAGATGTGTTCCAAAAGCTATAATTTCTAAATTAAAAAAAGGATCTTTTTCCAATAGTTCTAATAATGGAAGGTAAATTCCAAAATCGGCTCTTGAACTTGTTAAAACACCTATTTTCATTATAAATCTATTAATTCATCTTCATTAAAATCTCTCTTTGCAATTGTTCCAAGTACCTCATACCATTTCATTGCTGAAATTCCATTCCCTGGTCTTTTTACACTTATGTTCTCTACTGAAAAAGCTTCCCCTTTTTTAATATTTGCAATGGCAACAATACTTTTTCTTGCTACAATACTATTTTTTTGCTCACTTTTACTTGGTTTTTTTATTCCATCTCCAAGTGCTACTTCTATATTTCTAATTGCAGAAACCATCATTTTCAATTCACTTGGTTCCAATGATGCCTTATGATCCGGACCTTCCATAGTTCTGTCTAACGTAAAATGCTTTTCGATTACTTCAGCACCTAAAGCAACAGCTGCTATTGGTATTTCTATCCCCAAAGTATGATCGGAATAACCAGTTTTAACCCCTAACTCCTTTTTTATAGAAAGCATTGCTGTTAAATTTACATCTTCCATTGGAGTTGGATATTCTGTATTACAATGTAAAATTGTAATTGATTTCTTCTCAACTCCATTTTTTAACAAAACATTAAAAGCCTCTCTCACTTCCTGCATTGTAGCCATCCCTGTACTCATTACAATAGCTAAATTAAGTTTAGCAACTTTTTCTAAATACAGTAGGTTTGTAATTTCTCCAGAAGGAATTTTATAAAAATCAATCTTATTCTTTAAAAACTCAATGCTCTCAAAATCAAAAGCAGTAGACAGGAACTTAATATTTTTTGACTTACAATAATCAATTAAAACTGCGTGTTTTTCATAAGTCAGTTCTAACTTTTTGAGCATTTCAAATTGAGTATCAGTATCCCCCGTATTTTCAGCTTGATAGCTAGCTTTTTTAGCTTTTCTTTGAACTAAATTTTCCGCTTTAAACGTTTGGAATTTAACATAGTCAGCCCCAGCATCAGCTGCAACATCAATTAGCCTCTTTGCCAAATTAATGTCTCCATTATGATTTACTCCTGCTTCCGCTATGATTAACGTCTTACTCATTATTTTATTTTTCGTACTGGATTTCCTACATAAACCCCAGCTTCATTCAAATTTTTAGTAACTAATGAATTTATACCAATAAACACATTACTAACTACACTTAGTCCATTAACAAAAGTAGTATTTGAACCTATAAAACACTCATTACCAACAATAACATTTCCATTCAAAATAGTATTCGTAGATACATGACAGCAATTCCCCACAACCGCATCGTGCTCAACTAATGCTTTCGTGTTTATAATACAATTCTCACCAATCTTTACATCAGCATTTACCATTGATTGGTGCATTATTATTGTCCCCTCACCAATTGAAGCATGTTTAGAAACATACGCTGATGAGGCTATAATTACTGGTAATATATACCCTAATTCTTTTAGTAATTTAAATAATTTAACCCTAACTGCTACGGACTTAATTTGTCCGACGGTTATTAAAGCATAATCATATTTTTGGCGCAAGGATTTTAAATCATCATCACAACCTATAACCTTGTATCCTAAAACAGGCTCTCCTATTTTTTCTTTTGCATCAATGATTCCCGCTATTTCATATTCATTCATTGATTCAAGAGCATCAATACAAGATTTACAATGTCCTCCACCACCGATTAATAAAATTTGCTTTTTGCCCATTATTTAACTCTTACACTACTTGTTATATTTACAACCCTATCCTCTAGCCATTCTGCATTTGATAAGTCTGATTTCGGACAGTTTTTAAACATTTCTAATTTATTCATCAAAGCCCAAATAGGTCTGGTCATGACAGCATTACCATTGGTATAATCTAAAAAATTATCTTTCTCATACTTGTCCTTCAAAATTACAGCATTCAACCAATAATTTGATTTTGCTTGAGCAACTTCTCTTAATAGCTCAATATATTGATTATCTTTTAAAAAATTGAAATATAAATTTGATAGTTCTCTTTTATTTGTAACGTATTCTTCCAATTGCTCCAACTGAGCACAAGCTAAGGCAGCATTTAAATTTGGCATTCTATAATTATAGCCTATTTCATCATGAATATACTCCCATTTATGCGGAGTTTTAGCCTGAGTTGATAAATGCTTTGCTCTCTCGGCAATGGCTTTGTTATTAGTTACAATACACCCCCCTCCACCAGCGGTTACTATTTTATTACCATTAAAGCTAAAAACACCAATTGCACCAAAAGTCCCTGTATGTTTATCATTATAATAACTCCCTAAGGACTCTGCAGCGTCTTCTATTACAGGGATGTTATATGTATCACATACTTTTACCAATTCCTCTATATATAAAGGCAAACCAAAAGTATGCATTGGTATACAAGCTGAAATTTTTTTACCTGTATTTTTATTATAACACATACCATTGTCCATTACTGCAATTTCATCTAAATAAGCTGCTAACTTTGATGGAGACAAGCCTAAAGTTTCCTTATCCACGTCAACAAAATGTGGTGTTGCATTAGCGTATGAAATAGCATTTGCAGTTGCTATGAAAGTTAATGGCTGTGTTAAAACTTCGTCGTTTGGCTTTACTCCGGCTAATAGTAATGCCAAGTGTAGCGAATTAGTTCCATTTACAGTAGCAATAGCATATTTTGCTCCAGTAAATTCACACATCATATCCTCAAATTTAGTAACATACTCCCCCACTGAAGACACAAATGTAGAATCGATTGCATCTAACACATACTTACGCTCATTACCTATAAACCTAGGTTCATGAAGCGGAATAAAAGCTGACTCTTCCTTATATATTTCTCGTATAAAAGAAACCAAATGTTTATACATTATAAATTCCTGCTTTGTATTGTTTTAAATTATTTTTATCAGAAAACCAATTTATTGTTTCCTGTAAACCTTGCTCCAAAGTATGTTCTACTTTCCAATTGGTGTGTTCAATAATTTTAGTATTATCGCCAAACAACCTAAATACCTCAGATTTCTCTGGTCTTAACCTATTTGGGTCTTGAATAATTTTTGCGTTTGGATTTATCAGTTCAATTAAGGTGTCAGCCATTTTTTGCATGGCTATTTCAGAATTTGTAGCAATATTACATTCATGACCAATTAAACTATCTGATTCTGCAATTGCAATAAACCCTCTTGCAGTATCTTTTACATATAACAAATCTCTAGTTGGTGTTAAATCACCTAAGCTAATTTCCTCAAAACCGTTTAATAATTGTGTTATAATTGTAGGTATAATAGCTCTTGCTGATTGCCTTGGACCATAAGTATTGAATGGTCTTACAATTGTAATTGGCATATCAAAGGACCTATAGAACGAATCTGCCATAGAGTCGGCTCCAATTTTTGACGCCGAATATGGCGATTGAGGTTGTTTTGGGTGTTTCTCGTCAATAGGCACATATTGTGCAGTGCCATAAATTTCAGATGTAGAAGTTACTAATACCCTTTCAAGCTCCAAATCTTTAGCTGCTTGAATAATATTCAAGGTGCCCTTTATATTCGTGTCTACATAACTATCTGGTGAATGGTATGAATATGGTATCGCTATTAAAGCTGCCAAATGAAATACTATATCACAACCTTTCATTGCCGTTCTTACCCCATTAGGATCTCTAACATCACCTGTGAAAATTTCAATTTTTGATAATTGTTCTTTTGACAACGTATCCAACCACCCCCATGAGTTAAACGAATTATAGTAGCAAAATGCCTTAACTCGACACCCTTTTTCTAACAACTCTTCTACTAAATGACTTCCTATAAAACCATCAGCACCTGTTACTAATACTTTTTTATTCGAAATATTATTCATTTTTTATATTATAATTTAATCAAAAAAATAGTTGCATCGTTTACAAAACGAATTTAATAACTACATCGGTTATTTAATCAATTCCCAATTTAGCTTTGGTTTAACGGCTCCTTCTTTTTTACCTCCATCTAGCCCCATACTTTCTGTAAACTCAGGCATTACTTCAAACTGAATTGCTTTTTCAATTTTACAAACTACACTTCTTCCATTTTGTACAAGATACAGAGCTCTAACAGAATAAATTCCTTGTTGTACTAAATTTTCTGGGATGGTAACTTTTTCTCTATAAAAACCTTTTTTTACAACTCTCTCTTTATCGCAAGAGCTTCCTGTAAATATTAAGGTCCCCAATTCATCAGAGAGATGAAATGTAATTCCTAAATTAAAGTCCCCTTCTTTTTCGATATAAAACTCAAACTCCATTTCTATAGCTTCTGCCCCTCTAATTACATCCTCCGATGTTTTTCCTTTAGAACAAACCGATGCAAATAAAAACTTTGCAAAATCAGTACCTGGAGCATCTTTTAAATCATGACTAACCAGTCTATTATCTTCAGAAAATTGTGTTAAATATTCTGCTATAGCGTCAGAAATACTTCCTAAAAACTGAACCTCTCCATTTTTTAACACCATTCCTTTGGTACATAAGTTTTGAACCGCAGCCATATTATGACTAACAAATAAAACCGTACGACCATCTTCTCCAGAAATATCTTTCATTTTCCCAATGGCCTTTTTCTGAAATTCAGCATCTCCAACGGCTAAAACCTCATCAACAACAAATATATCTGGTTCTAAAAATGCAGCCACAGCAAATGCCAAACGTACCGTCATACCTGAAGAATAACGTTTAGTAGGTGTATCTATATAACGTTCACAACCAGAAAACTCTATGATTTCATCAATTTTGGCTGTAATTTCCTTTTTAGTCATTCCAAGAATGGCTCCGTTTAGGTACACATTTTCCCTACCAGTCATTTCCGGATGAAATCCAGTACCTACTTCTAATAAAGAAGCAATTCTACCTCTCGATTTTATACTCCCAGTAGTGGGACCAGTAACTTTAGACAACACTTTTAACAGGGTTGACTTTCCCGCTCCGTTTTTACCTATTATACCTAGGATTTCCCCTCTTTTAACTTCGAAATTAATATCCTTTAAAGCCCAAACATATTCAGAAGTCCCTTTGGACGATCGATCATTTGTTTCCCCTATTTTTAAATAAGGGTCTTCATTACCTCTAATTTTATGCCACCACCTATTTAAATCATGACTAATGGTTCCCGTTCCTCTAACACCTAATCGGTATTGTTTAGATACATTTTCTACTTTTAAAATAACCTCACTCCCCATATGCTATATAGTATCAATAAAACTTTTTTCTGTTTTGTTAAAAATTAAAATTCCTAAAAAGAAAATAAAAATAGAAGACAATGCTGAATAAGCAATACCAAATGGAGAAACTGTACCTTCTCCTAAAATAACAAACCTACTTAACTCTATAATATGAGCCATTGGATTATAATCCACTGCCCATGTCAAATCATGTTTTTTAAATAGACTATAAGGTAAAGTTACTAATGATACATACATTAATAATTGTACACCAAAAGTCACCAAAAAAGTTAAATCTCTATACTTCGTTACCATGGAAGAAATAACCATTCCTAATCCTAAGCCAAACATTCCCATGCACAATACAATCAGAGGTAAACACAGAATATAAATATTAGGTCGGATAGATTTACCTATATAAATATAATAGGCATAAAAACATACCAATATCAACAACTGAATTCCAAACTTCACTAAATTAGAAACAACCACAGACATTGGCATAATTACCCTTGGAAAATAAACTTTTCCAAAAATGGCTTGATTTTTCTTAAAAGTATCTGCAGTACCTTTTAAACATTCACTAAAATAATTCCAAAAGGTAACCCCTGCTAAATTAAATAAGAATGGTGGAATCCCACCAGTCTTAATTTCTGCAATTGTATTAAATATTAAAGTAAATATCACCGAAGCAAATAATGGCTGAATTAAAAACCATAATGGCCCTAAAGCAGTTTGCTTATAAACTGTAACAATATCTCGTTTTACAAATAAAACGAGTAAATCCCTATACGTCCAAACTTCTTTTAAGTTTAAACTAAATAAGCTAGTTTTTGGGGTTATTTCGTATAACCAATTTTCTTTATTTTTCAATTACAATAAATATTTGATACCACAAATTATTAATAAATTCCCTTTACAAATACTGTGACGCCTGTTAAATATAATCTCTCTTTTACTTTCTTAAAATAAGCGAATTCACTATTTCTTTACTCATCCAATTTATAAAAACCAACTTTAAGCAGTTCACTTATTTTAGATTTAAACTTTATTTTATCAAAATAATACCAATAAATAATTTCTATATATTTTCTCGGACCTAAAATATAGTTTCCTTTTGACACTACCATTTTAGCAGAAGGAACTAAACTAAAATCATAGTCCTTCATATTATACATCCCACTATTGGATTTAAAAAAATTAATGTTTTTTTGCTTAACAATAAAATCTTCTTTTTTAATTATAAAATTGGCTTGACTATTCAATGCCCTTTTTGCTATTCCATTTAACGTATAAAAGGCATAACCTCTTTGGCTTTCATTTAATTCTAAAAAATGATCTTCGAAATAAATTGTTTTATGATTATCTATAAATGATTTATTCTCTTTTATATGAACTGCTAAGCTTTCTTGTTTTAACCAGCTATTAACAAACTTCATATTCATTTTAAAGCTTACCAAAACAAATAACGATATTACAAATATATAAACATGTTTGATGAATTGCTTTTTTACTAAAAAATTGATTAAAGACATAAATAAAATAGCAGTACCTATGGGCAACAACAACTGATGTCTTGTATTATACCCCATAAAACTAGGCGGTTTTCCAACTAAACTATAAGGAAAAGCCCCAATTAAAAATAACAGAACACCCAAGCATAAAAATGATTTTGGCTTGTTAATTTTAATAAACTTAATTTTTGTGCTATAAAGAATGACCGAAATTACTATAAAGGCAAGTAAATTATACCTATAAAATAAGTCTAAACCAAAAAGCTCTCTAAATAAACCTAAAAAGGACTCATCTATAGAAGTCAATAAATTTTTAGGTATAGACAACAATCCTTTTAAGTTTATTTCATTATAACCCACCTCTTTATATACTCCTCTTTTTTCAGTCAATAACATTTTAACTATAAAAAAGAGTACAGGCAAAATAATAAAATCGATATACTTTTTAAAAAAATAAATTAATGATTTAAAATCGAAAAATTTATTATTATTTTCTTGTAAATAATAAATAATACATAACGGAAGTAGATAAAATACTAAGAGTGAATTAACATAAAAAGAAAGATAGAATCCCAATAAAGCAACAACCCTTAAATGGTGTTTTTGGGGGCTATATAGGTACATTACTAATGCATAAAGAGCAATAAAAAACAACATTAACAACAGTGTATATGGCAAGCATATCATTGCGTTTTTTACAGCAAAAAAAGGAATTAATAGTACAAAACAGGAAATCCACTTATAATTTTTAACCCCTAATTTATTAAGTGCCTTAACGATGAATACAAATGTTATAATTTGAGAAGCAATGGTTATTAGGTTGTAGATTAACGGACTTTTAAAATTTGATATTAAAAAATAATGAAATTTTCCTATCCAAGGAAAACCATTTCCATAAAATTGAATCATTAAATCATTATACTCCATATTGTACAATGTCCAATCATCCCAAAAAAGGCCATTATTAAGTAGCATTGGTAAATTGGCTATTAAATATAATAGAACAAAAGCAAAATATTGTTTATGCTTAAATTGCATACTAATTTTTATATATGATGGATAGTAATGACTCTAACGTTTGTTCTTCTAGTTCATAAAACAACGGTAAACGCACCAATCTATCAGCATACTTATCACAGTTTTCTAACTCCCTTCCATCATGTTTATCTTTAAAAAAAGAGCTTTTATGCAATGACAAATAGTGAAAAACCGCCATATACCCGTTCTTTTTCAATTTACTGATTAAATTAGATCGTTGCTCCATAGATTGGCATACCAAATAAAACATATGACCATTATTAGTTGCATATTCAGGAATTATTGGAAGCACAAAATTTTCTTTCTCTATATATTTTTCAATTTCAGTATAATACTTATCCCATAGCTTTTTCCTTTGCGCCTGAATCTTATCTAAGTTTTCTAATTGAGCCCATAAAAAAGCTGCAATTACCTCTGAAGGCAAAAAAGAAGAGCCCACATCTACCCAACCATATTTATCTACTTCTCCTCTAAAAAATGCTGAACGGTTGGTTCCTTTTTCCCATATTATCTCAGATCGTTCAATAAACTGTTCGTCATTGATAGCTAATAAGCCCCCTTCTCCAGAAATAATATTTTTAGTTTCATGAAAAGAGAATGTTGCTAAATGCCCTATACTACCTAAAGCTTTTCCTTTATAAAAAGATTCTATAGCCTGCGCCGCATCTTCTACTACAAATAAGTTATACTTTTTTGCTAGCTCCATCACTACATCCATATCACAAGCAACTCCCGCGTAATGCACAACAACAATTGCTTTTGTTTTAGGGGTAATTAAATCTTCAATTTTATGAACATTAATATTAGGCTCATTATCTCCTGAATCTGCAAAAACAATTTTAGCCCCTCTTAACACAAATGCATTAGCAGTAGATACAAAAGTATAAGACGGCATTATCACCTCATCCCCGTCATTTATATTTAGCAATATTGCACACATTTCCAACGCATCTGTACAAGATGTGGTTAGCAATGCTTTTTTTATACCGTATTTTTCCTCAAAAAAGGTTTGGCATTTTTGAGTAAACATTCCATTACCTGAAATTTTACCTGAAGCAACAGCTTCTTCTATATATTTTGTTTCCTTGCCAGTTAAAAATGGTTTGCTAAATGGTATCATACTTTTTATTCCAATAATGTTTAACAATTACCTCTTCAATTATCATGTAACCATTTTTTTCATAAAATGCACATGCTTGATAATTCTCTTTTTGAGTAGGTATTGTTAATGTTTTTATTCCTTCACTGAGACAATAATACTCTACGCGCTTTACCAATAAAGCCCCAAATCCTCTACCTTGAAATGCATCAGCAACAGCTATTAACCCAATTCTTGCCACTGTACCCTCTTTTTTCACACTTACAAAACCAATAATTATATTTTCTTCCTTTATACAAAAAACTTTGTCAGCTATTGACTTATTTAAACTACCAATAACCCATTCTTTATATAAATGATGAAATACATTCGTAGAGAGTTTTTCATCTAGGTTATACCTACTATATTTTCCACTAGCGAAAGCTAATTCATATAACTCCGTTGGCGATACAGAATACTCATCTGTGTCAAATATGTATTTTAAATCATCAAAAACTACATTACTTATATTTTTAGAAAACAAAACCTTTGTTTCTTGAAAGCTTTTTCTAAAATCAATCAATTTTACAGGAAAATCTTCACCTTGTTTTACTATTATAAACTTAAACGCACTTGCTTCGTCTAGATTTACATTCTCATCATCTGCAACTATTAACTCTCCTACTTCAATACCAAAAAAGTTCGTATCCCAAACTAATTTATTGATTCTCTTCATTATAATTAATAATATAGGTTGGTCTATTTTTTACTTGATCAAACAATTTCCCCAAATATATTCCGATAACTCCTAAAATAGTTATGATAATACCTGAAAACAAACAAATACTAATAAATATTGAACTATACCCCATTACTTCTATTTCCCCAAAAATTGTTTTTATAAAAACAACAATTACACCTACAAAAGAAAGTAAAGATATCGCTATTCCAAAATTCAAAAAAAGCTTAAGTGGTTTATCCGAAAATGAAATAATAGTATTAAAGCCTAATTGTAATAATTTAAGAAAACTATAACTTGAAGTTCCAGCATTTCTTTCTGAATGTTTTATTTCAATTGCTGTTTGTTTAAACCCAACCCACTTTACAAAGAGAGGGAAAAAAATTATGCTATCTCCCATTAAAAGAATACTATCAATAACCTTTTTTTTATAAATACCAAAATTAGCAATTTCACTATTCATCTGAACTCCTGCTAAAAAATTAAAGACTTTATAAAACACTTTTGAAGTCATTTTTTTTAAAAAGGAATCTTTTCGTTCAGTCCTTTTTGCTAGAACAACATCAAATCCCTCCAAAGCTTTTTTATAAAGTTTTGCTATTTCCTTTGGTTGATCCTGTAAATCACAATCCATTACAACAACCCATTCACCAATTGCTTTTGACAACCCTGCTAATATAGCTGGGTGCTGTCCAAAGTTCCTACTCAATTGAACCCCAATAATTTTCGGATCCTTTTTTGACATTTCTTGAATAATTTTCCCAGAATTATCTGGACTAGCATCATTTACCAATATAATCTCATAAGTAACACCTAAATTACCCAATGTTGTTTGTAACTCTAGTACTAATTGTTCTATAATTGCTTCTGCTTTATATACAGGACTAACAATTGATATTTTGGGGTAAGAATTCATTTTAAACTAATAATTATTCTTTTATAGGTTTATATCTTATTTTTTCTAATAATTTTCTTTAAAACTTGAATAACACGAGACATCACAGTTTCGTCCTTTTCCATTTCATGATAACTTTCGCCATACGCACCGTACCCATAACCGTAGCCATAGCCGTAACCCGATTTAAGTTTAAAGTGATTAAGTACTATACTAATATTTTTAATTTCACCGTTTTTATACTTGTCATTTATCAAGCCTAACATTCCTTTTTCCGTATAGTCTTGTCGCGTCATATAAATATTTGCATCGGAATATTTTGTTAAATCTAACGCATCTGTAACCAATCCTAAAGGAGGTGTATCCATAACTATATAATCATATTCTTTCGACAATTGCTCCATAAAGGCGTCCATCTGATCACTAATAAGCAATTCAGAAGGATTTGGAGGTATTGGACCAGATGAAATTAAATCTAAGTTTGGTATATGCGTTTTCTGAACAATTTCAGAAATATTCTTATCTCCAATTAAATAATTAACTACTCCGACATCATTGTTCAAGTTAAAATCACCAAAAAGCTTAGGTTTACGTAAATCTAGTCCCAACAATACCGCTTTTTTATTACTCATTGCATATAAACTTGCAATGTTGATAGACGTAAATGTTTTTCCTTCACCACTTACAGAAGAAGTAATTAAAATAGTTTTAGAGTCCTTAGATGATGAATGCTTTTTATACATAAATTCCAAACTAGACCTTATTGCCCTAAATGCCTCAGAAACTGGAGATTTTGAGCGTTCAAAAACCACCAAAGGAGTTTTACTTTTACCTACGACTCCTAATAAAGGTATTTTAGATAAAAACTCGATATCCTTAGGACCTGTAATTTTATTATTCAACAAGAAAAACAATACAACTACCATTGTTGGTAATAAAAAACCAACAATTAATGCGACAATATAATTAAATTTATGATTAGGACCTATGGGACGATCTCCAACATCTTTAGCCTCATCAATCACTAATAAATCGGAAACATTAGCTGCTTTTATCAAACCTGCTTCTGTTCGTTTATTTAAAAACATATCATATAAACCACTGTTAAGGGCATATTTACGCTCTATCTTTATAAACTGCTGTTGATCAACCGGTAACACTTCAAATTTCTTTTGAATCTTACCTAACTTCTTATTTACAGACCTTAACTCAATACCTAAAGCACTTCTATAGGCCTTAATATTTTCTAATAAAACTGTTCTTAACGAATTGATGTCTCTATCTAATTCTGCAAATTTTGGAGCACCCTCTCTTAGTGTAAATTCATATTGTGACCGTTCGACAGATAATGATATTATTGCCCCTACATTTGTTACTATATTTGCTTCATCAACTCCAGTAATTGAAGGAGCAGGAACATTTTTATAGTCGCTACTACTTTTAAGATAACTTTCCAACTCTTTTAAATAATCAAGCTTTTTAGAAATCATCTCTTTTTCCAAATCTATATCTGAAAGTTCTAAAGATAGCTTCTCTCCATCGGCTTCTAAATTTAACGATTTAGTTCTCCTTTTAAAATCGTTCATGGCTTCTTCATTCTTCTTAACCTCACTCTTCAAACCAAGCAGCACACTATCAACAAACTTAATTGTATTCGTTGCAAATATATTTTTTCGCTTTAACTGATCTCTTTGCAATACTTTAACAGAAGCATTTAAATAATCAACAATTCTATTTTTATTAGCACCTCCTTTAGACAAATTTAATATTGCTGGGCTAGCTCTATTACTCGATATATTGACTTTATATGCTGAAACAGTACTGTTAAAATCTGAGAACGAAACCACAAAATCTTCCTTAGAAAACGGTATATCTAAATAAGGAACTACAGTTATTGATAAAAAAGGTAGTTTAATTAACTCATTTACTTTAACCTTTTTAACAAATAAACCTTTTTTTACGTTTATGTTACTATATTTTTTAGTTCCATAATTCAATAGCCTAACATTTGATGTATTAAAGTCTATTGACAGTTCTACCTCATCAACAGAAATTGGATGAATATTGATTTTTTTTCCAAGTAATTGTGCATGAGATGTGTCTACCTTTATAAGATAAGGTGTTTTTTTATATGCATCATAGTTCCAGTACTTCGCCTTCTTTTGATACTTCACATAAAATTGTAAATACTCTATTACTTTTTCATTATGTGTTCTTGATTTGAATAAGTTTTTGGTAGTATGTACTTTATCCGAAACACCTCCCCAGTTAAATGTAAGACTGGTACTCGATGAAAAAAAAGGGTTTTGTGCTTTTGATACCACAACCTGAGTAGACATTCTATACACATTCTGCTTTCGAACATTTACTTGAAACGCTACTAGAAAACAAATTACTAATGACACTATATACCAGGGCCAATAACTTAAAATTTTGAAGAACAGCTCTTTAAAATTAAGTGTAGATTTAAATTCTGAAATGTTAAATTCTTCTTCCATTTTTATAATGTCTTAAACAAAATATAGGTAGTCGTTAATGCTGTAAAAACACTTAGCAGTGTTGTAAACGACTGTAAACCAGTCTCACCTGTTCCCCATGCTTTTTGAGGTAATGCTTTTACATAAATCATATCATTAGGCTGAATATAAAAAAAAGGAGATTCAAAAATAGCAATATCCGTTAAGTCTATATGATGAATTTTATTCCCTCCATGATATGGACGTATAATTAATATATCTTTTTTATCACCTAGTAACGGTATATCACCAGCATTAGCTATGGCTTCAAAAATATTTACTCTTTCTTGAAACAACACCTTTGTTCCTGAAGAACCTATTTCTCCTAAAGTAGTATACTTAACCCCTCCTAACTTCACTGTTAAAAAAATATTTGCTTCTTTTTTAAAATATTCAGCTAAAAGTTTTTCCTTTATTTTTATTCTAATCTCCTCTATTGTTAAATTCAATACGCTTACTTTTCCTAATGTAGGAATGGTAACTTCACCATGATCATCAATCAAGAAACCATCCGAATATAGCGCTTCTCTAGTCAAAGCAGACACATTTTCAGCGGATGCAATTGGGTTAAACATTCCCACTAAAGCCTGATCCAATGCTTTAATTCTGATACTCAACACATCATTAATTTGGACACGATATGGTGGCAATTGTTTGCTTAGCAACACTTCTTCCAAGGCATTATCCCTATGCTGCATGTAATTTGTTTGCTTACTGGAAATACACGAAGTAAATACAACAGTAATAAGCAATAAGAAAGTAAGTAAAGACTTAATTTTCATTTATTTTAAATTTTCGTAAGCCACAAATATAGCTTTTCAGTAGTAATAATAAAACTTTATACCTCATATCTAAGGAATTTCAACTTAATTTGTAAAAAATAAAAAACGTGAACTACTTATCTGTTGAAAATATATCGAAATCTTATGGCGAACGTGTATTGTTCGATAACATTTCATTCGGAATTAACAAGGACCAGAAAATTGCCTTTATAGCAAAAAATGGTACTGGAAAATCGACTATCCTTAACATCATAACTGGCCGTGATGAATCGGATACTGGACAAATTGTAAAACGAAAAGAGCTCTCTATTTCTTTCTTATCACAAGATGATGTTTTTGACGAAAATTTGACTATTGAGCAAACCATTTTTGCTTCAGATAATAAAACACTGAAAGTCATTCAGCAATACGAAAAAGCATTAGAAAACCCTGAGGATTCAGATGCATACCAAAAAGCGTTTGACTTAATGGACCAGCATAATGCATGGGATTTTGAGACACAATACAAGCAAATATTATTCAAATTAAAACTTGAAATGCTTGATCAGAAAGTCAGTTTACTTTCTGGAGGACAAAAAAAGCGTTTAGCCCTTGCTACGATACTTATTAGTAAACCTGACTTATTAATTTTAGATGAGCCTACCAATCATTTGGATTTAGAAATGATCGAATGGTTAGAGGCTTATTTTAAAAAAGAAAGCATTACCCTTTTCATGGTTACTCACGATAGATTTTTTCTGGAACGTGTATGTAATGAAATTATTGAATTAGAAAACGGGCAACTATACAATTACAAAGGAAATTACTCCTATTACCTTGAAAAGAAAGAAGCGCGTGTAACCGCTGCTAACACAGAAATTGGGAAAGCAAAAAACTTATTTAAGAAAGAATTAGACTGGATGCGTCGCCAACCAAAAGCACGTACCACAAAATCTAAGTCTAGAATTGATGACTTTTACCAAATAAAAGAAAAAGCACATTCAAGACGTAAGGAACATTCCATGGAACTAGAAATAAACATGGAACGTATGGGGAATAAAATTGTTGAATTTCATAATGCATACAAAGCGTATGATGAAAAAATAATTTTAGACAAGTTTAATTATTCTTTTATCAAAGGGGAGCGTATCGGAATAATTGGTAAAAATGGTACAGGAAAGTCTACTTTTTTGAACATGTTAACCAACACTGATAAACCTGATGCTGGAAAAGTAATTACAGGAGACACCGTTAAATTTGGATATTATACTCAAAAGGGAATAAAGATAAAAGAAGGACAAAAAGTTATTGAAGTAATTAGAGAATTTGGTGATTACATTCCTCTTTCAAAGGGGCGAAAGATATCAGCTTCACAATTACTAGAACGCTTTTTATTCGATAAGAAAAAACAATACGATAGAGTAGAAAAATTATCTGGTGGGGAACGTAAAAGATTGTACTTATGTACTGTTTTAATTCAAAACCCTAACTTTTTAATTTTAGATGAGCCTACAAATGATTTAGACATCGTTACACTAAGTGTTCTTGAAAACTTTTTATTAGATTTCCCTGGATGTTTGATTGTTGTCTCTCACGACAGGTACTTTATGGATAAGGTTGTAGATCATTTATTTGTGTTTAGAGGCGAAGGAGTTATTGAAGATTTTCCTGGGAATTATTCTGACTTCAGATCATATGAAGACAGTGGAACTCCAGAAGCAAAGACTGTAGATAAAAAAGAAAAAACCGTTTGGAAAAAAGAAACTAAAGTTCAACTTTCGTTTAATGAGCAAAAGGAATACAATCGTTTAGAAAAAGATATTCAAAATTTAGAGCGTGAAAAAAAACAATTAGGAGACAGTTTTGCTACTAAAGAATATACCCAAGAAGAAATTTCAGAAGTATCTAAAAAAATTAAGCAACTAGGAGATTCCATTGAGGAAAAAGAAATGCGTTGGTTTGAATTATCAGCAAAATTAGAAGGGAATTAAGAATTTAAGAATTTAAGAATTTAAGAATTTAAGAATTTAAGAATTTAAGAATTTAAGAATTTAAGAATTTAAGAATTTAAGAATTTAAGAATTTAAGAATTTAAGAATTTAAGAAAAATGAAATTTTGGAGCGCAAAACACAACCTTTTAGTGTTAAAATTCATTAATAGTCATCCGTTTTCTTTTCGCTTTACTCTATTTTTATTCAGTTTCATCCAATAGCCAATAGCCAATAGCCAATAGCCAATAGCCAATAGCCAATAGCCAATAGCCAAATTTAAAATGTTTCAAATAATAGCATACCTCAAATTCTTACTAAAATCAACCAATGAACACGGGGTGCATTCACCCTTTGTTTTTGATTTAATTACGAAGTGCTTTTATAACAAACAGAAAATTGATATATACTCAAAACTAAACCAGTATCGCTCCGAGTTACTCGCTAATAAAAATTATATTAACGTAACCGATTTTGGCGCAGGAAGTAGGGTTTTTAAAAGTAATAAGCGGAAAATTTCCGCTATTGCAAAAACCGCAGGTATTACAACAAAAAGAGCTCAATTACTTGCTAGATTGTCTCAATATTTTGATTTTAACACTGTACTTGAACTTGGTACTTCATTAGGCCTAGCTTCATCTGCCATTGCTTTCGGCAACCCAAAAACTATCATAAAAACGTTAGAAGGATGTCCAGAAACTTCAGCTATTGCACAACAGCAATTTAAAAAACACCAGCTTAATAACATAAAGGCAATTACTACTGATTTTTCTGATTATCTAACCAATAATACTCTTGTTTACGACTTTGTATATTTTGACGGAAATCATCAAAAAAAAGCTACCCTAGAATACTTCAACTCCCTTGTTAAATTAGCCAAAAACGACTCTGTTTTTATTTTTGATGACATACATTGGTCTAAAGAAATGCAAGAAGCATGGGAAGAAATTAAAAAACACCCAAAAGTCACTATCACCATTGACACGTTTTTTTGGGGCTTTGTATTTTTCAGAGCAGAAACCAAACACAAAGAGCATTTTACAATCAGAGCTTAGATTATCTACAACTTAAGCCTCTAAGACTCCTCATTAATTATAATATAATTACGTTTTCACATCATTCAGAACTTGTTTCAGAATCTCATCTGTTGAATAATCCGTTTTATAATGAGAACCTGAAATCAAAGATTCACAAATACGTATTTAAAAAAAAAACAATATCATTGAGTAAACAAGTTCAGGTTGACGTACTCCTTTATGACTAATTAAGAACAAACAAAAGTTAATCACTAATTTTTAAAACATTTAATTGTTAAATATTGTAAATTGCATTTACAAAAACAGAGGAGATAAACTCCTAAACGAATAAACGCATCAATTTTTAAAATGAAAGTATACACTAAAACTGGAGACAAAGGTACTACTGCATTATTTGGCGGAACACGTGTACCCAAACATCATATTAGAATTGACAGTTACGGAACTGTAGATGAGTTAAACTCACACATAGGCTTAATTAGAGATCAAGAGATTGATGATCATTCTAAAGAGATACTGGTTCAAATACAAGACAAACTATTTACTTTAGGAGCTATTTTAGCAACAGACCCAGAAAAGAGCCTCTTAAAAAGCGGAAAAGAACGTTTGAATATTCCTAAAGTTGAGGAAGAAGATATTGAAGTTTTGGAAACAGAAATTGACACTATGGAAGAAAACCTTCCACCAATGACACATTTCGTTTTACCTGGCGGCCATACTACCGTGTCATATTGTCACATTGCACGTTGTGTATGTAGGCGTGCTGAGCGATTAGCAAGTGCTTTAAACGAAATATCACCTTTTGATGAGCGCGCTTTGAAATACTTAAATAGACTTTCTGACTACCTTTTTGTATTGGCACGAAAGTTGTCCAATGATCTACAAGCTAATGAAATAAAATGGATACCAAAAAAGTATTAAATACTTCAAATTATTCAAAGAATATCTCATTCTCAAAAATTACAAAAAACACGTTCTTATAAATTATGTTGAAATAATTAACTTTTTACTTGATTTATTCATTTAAAAAATTATTTTTGCTTAAAATTAAAAATCAGTTACAATTATGTATTGGACTCTAGAATTAGCATCACATTTAAGTGATGCACCATGGCCGGCAACGAAAGATGAATTAATTGATTACGCCATCAGAACTGGTTCTCCTTTAGAAGTTGTTGAAAACCTTCAAGCAATTGAAGACGAAGGTGATCAATATGACTCTATTGAAGAAATATGGCCCGACTACCCCTCCGAAGAAGATTATCTTTGGAATGAGGAAGAATACTAATTCAATTAGCTCGATGTAACCACACGAGACATGAATTAACATTATTTTTTCTGTCGAGAATATTTTCGAAGCATTAAACTCCTTTATGGGATTAAAAAAATAAGTAAAAAGTCTCTTTAATCAAGAGACTTTTTTTATATAACATTTAGAAAACTAACATCATGAACTTCATTAATAAAATACTTAAAGTATTTGTAGGAGACAAGTCTCAAAAAGACATCAAAGAAATACAACCACTAGTAGACAAAATCAGAAAGATCGAACCTACCTTAGTAAACTTATCTCATGATGAATTAAGAGCTAAAACAACGGCTTTTAAAAGTAAGATAGCCGACGCTATAGCAGGTATCAACGATTCTACTAAATCTTTGAAAGAAGAAATAGAAGCTACTGAAGATATTGACAAAAAGGAAACTTTATATGCTCAAATAGACACGTTAAACGAAGAGGCGTACGCAATTACTGAAAAAGTATTGCTAGAAATTTTACCTGAAGCCTATGCTGTAGTAAAAGAAACTGCAAAACGTTTTACAAACGAAGATACGCTGTCAGTTACTGCTTCTACTTACGACAGAGAATTGTCTTCTACTAAGGAGTACATTTCTTTAATTGGTGATAACGCTGTGTGGGAAACTTCTTGGGATGCTGCTGGAACTCCTGTGGTATGGAATATGATTCATTATGACGTACAACTTGTAGGGGGTATTGCAATGCATCAAGGAAAAATTGCTGAAATGCATACTGGAGAGGGAAAAACCTTAGTGGCTACACTTCCTGTATACTTAAATGCACTTACAGGAAATGGAGTGCACTTGGTTACTGTAAATGACTATCTAGCAAAACGTGATAGCGCATGGATGGCTCCTATTTTTCAATTTCATGGACTAACTGTTGATTGTATTGATTACTACCAACCAAACTCTCCTGAAAGAAGAGCTGCATATAATGCGGATATTACTTACGGTACCAATAATGAATTTGGATTTGATTACTTACGTGATAACATGTCACACGCGCCAGACGATTTAGTACAACGCAAGCACAACTATGCCATTATTGATGAAGTTGATTCTGTTTTAGTTGATGATGCACGTACACCATTAATCATTTCAGGACCAGTTCCTGAAGGTGACAGACATGAATTTACCGAATTAAAACCTAAAGTTGCTGATATCGTTGAAATTCAACGCAAGCATTTAGTTGGTGTTTTATCAGAAGCAAAAAAGTTGATAAAAGAAGGTGATACTAAAGAAGGTGGTATTCAATTACTACGTGTTTTTAGAGGTTTACCAAAAAATAAAGCATTAATAAAGTTTTTAAGTGAAGAAGGAATTCGTCAATTACTTCAAAAAACAGAAAACTTTTACATGGCAGACAATAACAAGGAGATGCCAAAAGTTGATGCTGAACTATATTTCGTAATTGAAGAGAAAAACAATCAAATAGAACTTACTGACAAAGGTATTGACTATCTATCAGGAGGTGACAATAGAGATTTCTTTGTAATGCCAGACATTGGTACAGAAATCGCTAAAATTGAAATTAAAAACTTAGAGGCTGAAAAAGAAGTTGAAGAGAAAGAAGAATTATACCGAGATTTCAGTATTAAAAGTGAACGAATTCATACCTTAAATCAATTACTAAAAGCATATACTCTATTTGAAAAAGATACAGAGTATGTGGTAATGGAAAACAAGGTTATGATTGTAGATGAATCTACAGGTCGTATCATGGATGGTCGTCGTTATTCTGACGGGTTACACCAAGCAATTGAGCC
>Ga0209291_1001408_pt1 | contig 21491 bp, 35 predicted proteins | sample GOMGulsemesocosm_FD_184633 | JGI IMG/M metagenome (GOLD analysis project Ga0209291, IMG submission 184633) | Methane-oxidizing microbial communities from mesocosms in the Gulf of Mexico - GOM9B Gulf of Mexico (SPAdes) (version 2) | ecosystem: Environmental > Aquatic > Marine > Cold seeps...
ATGAATACTAGCTTAACCTCTACTCTTAATTCGAAAATCAATCGTAGTGTTACGCTTTTCATAACTTGAACTACTTTCTTATAAATAAGTAGTTAGTTCTAGTGTGAACATATTCAATAAGTATTTTTCGATACTTACGTCAAATGCCCACACAGTTTATTTGAATACTAATTGTTAAAGAACGTTTTAGCTCAACTAACTCGATGGTTAGGAGCAGCGCTTGGAACCCTGTGGTTCGTTGCGTTGGGAGGCATATAATACGCTTTCCCGATTCGAAGTCAACGTTTAATTTAAGTTTCTTTTAACAAGAAGTTAAACTAAATTTCAATCTCCTATGACCCGCTTGGTAACTTGCTTCGTATTAGATACTTAGTAAGCTGCTTTCCCGTTTCAGTGAGGCGCATTATAGAGATCATTTAGATCTTGGCAAGGGCTTTTTTCTAATTTAAGTTCGCTCGCTCACTTATCAAACAAACCAGCGATAAGACCATAAATTAGCGTGATGAACATCACTATAAAGGCGTGAGTTGTTGCGCTTAGAACAATCAGTCCCTCACAATTACTCGTTTAAACTTGTATCATCATCAGAAAGTAAGTTAATCGTATACAATCAACAATAAATAGAGACTGATTTATAGGGTAATAATATCATGATTATCTTCAATTATTGCTGCGCGCATATTCTGCGGTCACCTTCGTTAGTTTTATCGCTAAGCCGAAGATGAATAATAGTGGAGTTAGTGCCACTATTATTTGCCGTGCATAGGATCGTCTCGCACTTGCTATGAAAGCAAGATACTTCATCCGCGCTGCACTGTATTTGTTAAGCCGTGCGTAAATAACCTGATAAACACTCGGTGAAACTAATTCATTAATTGAGTTGAGTTCCAATAAGAAGCTAACGGGGATTTCTGGGTGATCTTGAGAAGAGGCTATTAATAGGTTTAGTCCCTTTAGTGAATCGGACATTACTGCACATTGCACTGTGTTGGGTTCAGTTACGCAGCTATACGTTTGATAATTCATATACCAGTTATGTACGGAATCTCTGGCAACGACAACTGTCTTGTCATGCCGACTAATCTCCTGTTTTAGATTAAGCCTCCTTGATTCCTCCACTAAACCTAACACTGAAATAAAAGTCAGTACAATCCAAATGTATTCGCTTTGTTTCCATCGTTGTAATGATAATGGCCAGTGAACAATGAACAGAACATGTAAAAGCAGTGCGCAAGATACAAATAATGCGCTGACCCAATAAATGTTATAGCTGACTGCTTCAATCGCACTAATGATATCAGACATGGTTATACTCTTTATTAAGTGGTAAAAGTTACCCCTAAAATAAAGACCTGAAATTACCACAAAACAATTCAAACCATACTAGTTACATTTGAATAAGATTGATTTTATAACGAAGTGAGAGTTAAATTATTGATAAAATTTTGGCATAAAAAAACCCGGCCTAAGCCGGGTTTTTTATCATCAGTAGAAATTAATCTTCTGAATCTTCTTGTACTGTAGCATCTACAGGGCGACCAACTAGTTCAATGTAACACATTGGAGCGTTGTCACCAGCACGGAAACCGCACTTAAGAATACGAGTATAACCGCCAGGGCGATCTTCGTAACGTTTACCTAGGTCGGTGAACAATTTGCCTACAGCCGCTTTATCACGAGTACGGGCAAATGCTAAACGACGGTTAGCAACACTATCAATTTTAGATAGTGTGATTAATGGTTCAACTACGCGACGCAGTTCCTTTGCTTTTGGCAAAGTAGTCTTGATAACTTCGTGTTCTAACAAAGATACCGCCATGTTGCGAAACATAGCTTGACGGTGACTGCTGTTACGGTTTAGTTGACGTCCACTCTTACGATGGCGCATGAGCTTATCCTTTTAACTAAATCTTGTTCGACAATTAACTAATTGGCGATTACATGTTGTCAGCGATACTAGCCGGTGGCCAGTTTTCTAGACGCATACCTAAAGATAGACCGCGAGAAGCGAGTACATCTTTAATTTCTGTAAGCGACTTCTTACCTAGGTTAGGAGTCTTTAACAACTCAACCTCAGTACGCTGAACTAAATCACCAATATAGTGAATAGCTTCGGCTTTCAGACAGTTAGCCGAACGAACTGTGAGTTCAAGATCGTCTACAGGACGCAACAGGATTGGGTCGAATTCTGGCTTTTCTTCTTTCTCTTCAACTTCAGTCACATCGCGTAAATCAACGAATGCTTCTAGCTGTTCAGCTAGAATCGTTGAAGCACGACGAATTGCTTCTTCAGGATCAAGAGTACCATTAGTCGTCATATCGATAACTAACTTATCTAAGTCAGTACGTTGGTCAACGCGAGCTGCCTCAACGTTATATGCGATACGAACAACTGGGCTATAAGAAGAATCAACTAACAAACGACCAATTGGACGTTCTTCATCTTCGTCAGATTGACGAGCTGTAGCTGGCTCATAACCGCGACCCATTTCAACCTTGATACGCATGCTAATTTGACCGTCGTTAGACAAAGTACAAATAACGTGCTCAGGGTTTACAATTTCAACATCACCGTCGTGGCTGATGTCACCTGCAGTAACAGGGCCTGCACCACTCTTGGTGAGGGTTAACATAGCTTCAGTTTTACCTTCAAGCTTAACTGATAAGCCCTTTAGGTTTAGCAAGATTTCTAGCACATCTTCCTGAACACCCTCTTTCGAGCTGTATTCGTGAAGTACGCCATCAATCTCAACTTCGGTCACTGCACAACCAGGCATCGATGATAATAAAATGCGACGTAGCGCATTACCTAGTGTATGACCAAATCCACGCTCTAAAGGCTCTAAAATGACCTTTGAACGGGTAGCACTGACTTGCTCGATTTCGACCAGCCGTGGCTTAAGAAATTCTGTAACAGAACCCTGCATTGTGTCCTCTCTTATAATTAACTTTACTTAGAGTAAAGTTCGACGATCAGCTGTTCGTTTATTTCCGCAGATAAATCACTACGTTCTGGAAGGCGCTTGTAAGTACCTTCAAACTTAGTGTTATCAACTTCAACCCAAGCACTAGGCTCACGTTGTGCGGCCAATTCTAAAGATGCAGCAATACGTGCTTGCTTCTTAGATTTTTCGCGAATGCTGATAACGTCGCTAGGCTTAACGTTATACGACGGAATGTTTACTACGATACCGTTAACTAAGATAGCTTTGTGGCTACATAGTTGACGAGATTCGGCACGTGTAGAACCGAAACCCATGCGATAAACAACGTTATCCAGACGACCTTCAAGGATAACAAGTAGGTTTTCACCAGTGTTACCTTTAAGACGAGCTGCGTCTTTGTAGTAGTTACGGAATTGCTTTTCTAATACACCGTACATACGACGTACTTTTTGCTTTTCACGTAATTGAATACCGTATTCTGAAAGGCGAGTTCTACGCGCTCCGTGAACACCAGGCACTTGCTCGATGTTACACTTAGAGTCGATCGCACGAACGCCACTCTTCAAGAAAAGGTCAGTACCTTCTCTACGGCTTAGTTTGAGTTTTGGACCCAAATATCTTGCCATGTTCTTTCTCCAACTGGCCTAAAAAACTGTCTTAAACGCGACGTTTCTTAGGTGGACGACAACCATTGTGCGGAATAGGGGTAACATCAGTGATGTTTGTGATCTTGTAACCCACTGCATTTAATGCACGGATTGCTGATTCACGACCTGGTCCCGGACCTTTTACGAATACTTCAATGTTCTTTAAACCGTATTCTTTCGCAGCTTCACCTGCACGTTCAGCAGCAACCTGTGCAGCGAACGGAGTTGATTTACGAGAACCACGGAAGCCAGAACCACCAGATGTTGCCCATGAAAGAGCGTTACCTTGGCGATCAGTCAACGTAATGATTGTGTTGTTAAAAGAAGCATGGATATGAGCCATACCGTCAGCAACTTGCTTGCGTACCCGCTTACGAGAACGTGATGGAGTTTTAGCCATAATATCTATCTCTTAATTGGTTTACGCGGACCCTTACGAGTGCGAGCGTTAGTTTTAGTACGCTGCCCACGTAATGGTAAGCTTCTGCGGTGACGTAGGCCACGGTAACAACCGAGATCCATAAGTCGCTTAATATTCATAGACACTTCACGTCGTAGGTCACCCTCAACGTCGAATTCTCCTACTGCATTACGTAGGACGTCTAATTGTGATTCGTCTAATTCCTTGATCTTAACATTTTCAGCGATACCCGTTGAAGCACAGATAGACTGTGCACGAGTTAGACCGATGCCAAAAATTGACGTCAGTGCGATCACTGTATGCTTATGATCAGGAATGTTAATGCCAGCGATACGGGCCACTGTAGCACTCCTTAAAGTTAATGGACTGGGGTCGAAAAGCCCGTTAGGATACTCGACCTCTTGTCAGTTTGCAAATAAAATATACACCAACCCTTTAAATTAATAAAAGGCTGATGCAATTGTATTCGATATTTAGCCTTGACGCTGTTTATGTCTTGGTTCTACACATAGAACGCGGACAACACCGTGGCGTTTGATGATCTTACAGTTACGGCAGATCTTCTTTACCGATGCACGAACTTTCATATCATTACTCCGATATTGCTATCTTAACGACCTTGGCCTTTAAGATTGGCTTTTTTCATGACCGAATCATACTGATGAGACATCAGATGGGTCTGAACTTGAGCCATGAAATCCATGATTACTACAACCATAATTAGTAGCGATGTGCCACCAAAATAAAATTGTACATTCATAGACATGGTCATGAATTCTGGTACCAAACAAATAAAGGTAATATACAACGCACCCGCAAGGGTTAAACGTGTCATTACTTTATCAATATATTTAGATGTTTGCTCACCAGGGCGAATTCCTGGAACAAATGCACCACTTTTCTTCAAATTATCTGCTGTTTCACGCGGATTGAAAACAAGAGCCGTGTAGAAAAAACAAAAGAAGATGATGGCTGCTGCATAAAGCATGACATACAACGGCTGCCCTGGGGCAATTGCCAATGAGATATCAGCTAACCAAGTTAAACCCTCGGTTTGACCAAACCACTGTCCTAGCGTACCAGGAAATAGAATGATGCTTGATGCAAATATTGGTGGGATAACACCCGCCATGTTTACCTTTAACGGCAAATGTGTGCTTTGCGCTGCAAAAACCTTACGGCCTTGCTGACGTTTCGCATAGTTTACCACAATGCGACGCTGTCCACGCTCTACAAACACCACAATATATGTGACGGCGAACATAATTCCAGCCAATAATAGCGCTAGTAGTATATTTAAGTCCCCTTGACGCGCTTGCTCAACTGTTTGACCTAGTGCTGATGGCAAACCGGCAACAATACCAGTAAAAATCAAGATTGAGATACCGTTACCGATACCGCGCTCAGTGATTTGCTCACCTAACCACATCAAGAACATGGTGCCAGTAACTAAACTGACCACCGCGACAAAGTAAAAACCTGGTCCCGGATTTAAAACAAGTCCATTGATAAGGTTTGGCAACCCCGTGGCAATACCAATTGCCTGGAATGTTGCCAACACTAGCGTAGCCCAACGAGTATATTGACTGATCTTACGGCGACCAGCCTCACCCTCTTTCTTTAGTTCCATCATTGTTGGATGCATAACCGTCATTAACTGCATGATAATACTTGCAGAAATGTACGGCATGATACCTAAAGCAAAGATAGAGGCACGCTCAAGGGCCCCACCCGAAAACATGTTAAACATGCTCAGGATGGTTCCTTTTTGTTGTTCAAACAACTGGGCTAGTACAGCGGCGTCAACGCCAGGAATTGGCACAAATGAGCCTGCTCTGAACACGATAATCGCGCCTAGAACGAACCACAAGCGTGCTTTCAATTCAGAAAGACCACCTTGTGCACTGTTTACATCTTTTCCTGGCTTAGCCATCAGCTACTATTCCTCGATTTTGCCACCGGCAGCTTCAATAGCTGCGCGAGCGCCTTTAGTTACACGTAGACCTTTAATGGTCACTGGGCGCTCAATAGTACCCGAAAGTACTACTTTAGCAAACTTAATGTTACGTGTAATAACATTAGCTTCCATTAAGCTAGCCAGTTCAACTACGTCACCAGACACTTGAGCAATCTCGTGTAAACGAACTTCAGCAGTTACCAAAGCTTTACGTGAAGTAAAACCGAATTTTGGTAAACGCTGTTTCAAAGGCATTTGACCGCCTTCAAAACCTGGACGAACACTACCGCCAGTACGTGATTTTTGACCTTTGTGACCACGGCCACCAGTCTTACCAAGACCAGAACCGATACCACGGCCTACACGCTTAGCTGCTTTCTTAGAACCTGCAGCTGGAGAAAGAGTATTTAAACGCATGTCTTAATCCTCTACCTTAACCATGTAGTAAACTTTATTAATCATACCGCGAACTGAAGGAGTATCTTCAAGTTCAACAGTGTGATTAATGCGACGTAAGCCAAGACCTGCTAAACAAGCTCTGTGCTTAGGTAAACGACCGATTCCGCTCTTTACCTGAGTTACTTTAACTGTTTTATTAGCCATTTCTTACTCCATGATCTCTTTAACGCTAAGGCCACGTTTTGCAGCGATACCACGAGGAGTATTCATCCCCTGTAAAGCATTAAACGTTGCGCGAACGATGTTGATCGGATTTGTAGAACCATAACACTTAGATAATACATTCTGTACGCCAGCTACTTCTAAAACTGCACGCATTGCGCCACCGGCGATGATACCAGTACCATCTGAAGCGGGTTGCATGTATACCTGAGAGCCCGAGTGCTTACCTTTTACAGCATGCTGTAAGGTAGTACCGTTAAGGTCTACAGTTACCATGTTACGGCGAGCTTTTTCCATTGCTTTTTGGATTGCAGCAGGCACTTCACGTGCTTTACCGTAACCAAAACCAATTTTACCAGCGCCATCACCAACTACTGTTAGTGCTGTGAAGCTAAAGATACGACCACCTTTAACAACTTTAGAAACACGGTTTACTGCGATTAGCTTTTCAGCTAGATCACTTTGTTGTTGTTCTTCAAACTTTGCCATGCCCTACTCCTAGAATTTCAGACCAGCTTCACGTGCAGCATTTGCTAATGCTTCAACGCGGCCGTGGTATTTGAAACCTGAACGATCGAATGCTACAGAAGTAACACCCTTTTCAGTAGCACGCTCAGCAACAAGTTTGCCCACTAAAATAGCGGCTTCAACGTTACCAGTGCTCTTAAGTTCAGAACGGATTGCTTTTTCTACAGTAGAGGCACTTGCTAGAACTTGTGCAGTTCCTGCAGCGATAACCTGTGCATAGATATGCGTAGATGTACGGTGTACAACTAGACGATCTACACGAAGGTCAGCCATTTTTGCGCGGGCGCGAGTAGCGCGGCGCAAACGATTTGCTTTCTTATCCATCGTATTACCTACTTCTTCTTAGCTTCTTTACGGCGAACAACTTCGTCAGCATAACGTACACCCTTGCCTTTATAAGGCTCTGGTGGACGGTAAGCGCGAATTTCTGCAGCAACCTGGTTAACAACCTGGTTGTCTATGCCGGAAAGAACGATTTCAGTTTGTTTTGGAGTTTCAGCTGTAACACCTTCTGGAAGAACGTGTGATACAGGGTGAGAAAAACCAAGCGAAAGATCTACAGCGGTACCCGTTGCTTTCGCACGGTAACCAACACCAACTAGTGTAAGTTTCTTAACGAAACCTTCACTAACACCTTTAACCATGTTGTTAACTAGAGCGCGAGCTGTACCAGCTTGTGCCCAACCGTCAACCGAACCTTCAGCAGGTGCGAATTTAACAGCGTTGTCTTCAACAGTTAAGGCTACCGCAGCATTAAATGCGCGAGTAAGTGAACCTTTAGAACCTTTTACAGTTAGTTCCTGACCATTTAGAGAAACCTCTACGCCAGCAGGAATAGCGACAGGTGCTTTTGCGACACGTGACATTTTATACCCCTTATTAAGCTACGTAACAGATGATTTCGCCACCCATGCCTGCGCTACGCGCTGCACGGTCGGTCATCAAACCTTTAGAAGTAGAAACTACAGCAATGCCCATACCAGCCATGATTTTTGGAAGGTCGTCTTTGCCTTTATAAATGCGCAGACCTGGACGGCTTACACGTTGGATAGTTTCAATAACTTTTTTGCCTTCGAAATACTTTAAAGTAATTTCTAACACTGGCTTTTCAGCACCAGTAATGGCGAAGTCAGTAACATAACCTTCATCTTTAAGTAACTTAGCAATAGCTACTTTAAGCTTTGAAGAAGGCATAGATACAACAGTTTTTGCTGCTTTCTGACCGTTACGGATGCGTGTTAGCATATCCGCTATTGGATCTTGCATGCTCATATTAGCGTACTCCGAATTACCAAGAGGCTTTTGACAAGCCAGGGATTTCACCGCGCATAGCCGCTTCACGCGTCTTGATGCGACTCATACCGAACTTACGTAGGTAGCCGTGTGGGCGACCTGTAACGTTACAACGGTTGCGAGCACGTGACTTACTTGAATCACGTGGTAATGCTTGCAGTTTAAGAACTGCATCCCACTTTTCTTCTTCAGAAGCGGTAATGCTGCTAATAATTGTCTTTAGCGCTGCACGCTTTTCAGCGAACTTAACTACTAACTTAGAGCGTTTGGCCTCGCGGGCCTTCATTGATTGTTTTGCCATAACCCTACACCTTATTTGCGGAATGGGAAGTTGAATGCGGCTAACAGAGCTAGACCTTCTTCATTGTTACGAGCTGTAGTACCGATAGTGATATCCATACCGCGGATCTTATCGATCTTGTCGTATTCAATTTCAGGAAATATAATCTGTTCGCGTACACCCATGCTGTAGTTACCACGACCGTCAAAAGACTTATCGCTTAAACCACGGAAATCACGGATACGTGGAATTGAGATAGAGATTAAACGCTCTAAAAATTCCCACATACGCTCGCCACGTAGAGTTACTTTACAACCAATTGGGTAGCCTTCACGAATCTTGAAGCCCGCAACAGATTTGCGCGCAAGGGTTACCACTGGTTTTTGACCTGAGATAGCAGTCATATCTTTAACTGCGTGATCTAGGACTTTTTTATCAGCCAGTGCTTCACCAACACCCATGTTAAGGGTGATTTTCTCGATCCGAGGGACTTGCATGACACTGGTAAAGCCAAACTCTTCTTTAAGTTTGTTTACGACAGTCTCTTTATAATAACCATGCAGTTTCGCCATCGTCATCTCCGAATTAAACTAGTTCATTATTAGACTTGAAGAAACGGACTTTTTTGCCGTCTTCTAGTCGGAATCCAACACGATCTGCTTTGCCTTCGGCATTAACAAGAGCGATGTTAGAAATTTGGATTGGTGCTTCTTTTTCAATAATACCGCCAGCTACACCCGCTTGTGGGTTTGGCTTCTGGTGTTTCTTGATTAGGTTTACACCTGATACATATGCTTTGCCGTCTTGAGCAAGAATGCGAGTAACTTTACCGCGCTTACCCTTGTCTTTACCAGCAATAACTATGATTTCATCATTTTGACGAATTTTCGCTGCCATGATATTTTTCCTTACAGTACTTCTGGTGCTAGTGAAACGATTTTCATGAACTTTTCAGTACGAAGTTCGCGAGTCACAGGCCCAAAGATTCGAGTACCAACAGGCTGTAAGTTAGCATTTAACATTACAGCTGCGTTGCCGTCAAAACGAATAGAGCTACCATCAGAACGACGGATTGCCTTACACGTACGTACAACTACGGCGTTCATTACATCACCTTTCTTCACTTTACCGCGAGGATTGGCTTCTTTAACAGAAACTTTAATGATGTCACCAACGCGCGCATAACGACGGTGCGAACCGCCAAGAACCTTAATACATTGAACTCGACGCGCGCCAGAATTATCGGCTACGTCCAGTCTAGATTGCATTTGGATCATATTATATGCTCCGCTTTTTTTAACTAAATCCATACCGTATGATATGGACCCCTTCCCATTAAGAGGCGCGAAAGTATAACAAATGAAATTAGAGAATGAAAGTTAAATGTTCAGAGAGTGAGCAATGCAATTACTAGTAGAGAAATGGAAAGTAAATAAATTAATAATCAATACGTTACCATAATTATCATTGGAATATCCCACCAAAATACCGAATTAACCTACGTGACATTGATCACAAGACACTAGATTAACGGCGTTTATTTAGTCAAACATTTTTTTTAAACATAAAAAAAGCGACCCGAAGGTCGCTTTCTATTCATCAAATTACTTAATCAAAGATTAAGCAGTTTTGATGATTGACTCCAAAGTCCAAGACTTAGTCTTAGATAGAGGACGACATTCGCGTATTGCTACTAAATCGCCTTCTTTACATTGGTTAGTCTCGTCATGTGCATGGATCTTTGTAGAGCGAGTTAAAAACTTGCCATACATAGGATGCTTAACACGACGTTCAATTAGGACAACAATTGATTTGTCCATCTTGTCGCTAACTACGCGACCTTGAAGAGTACGGATTTTATCACTCATAATTAACCTGCCTTCTGGTTTAGAATGGTTTTAACACGTGCGATATCGCGACGAACATTCTTAATTAAATGAGTTTGAGTAAGCTGGCCCGTGCTATTTTGCATACGTAAGTTAAATTGCTCACGTAAAAGTTCTAATAGCGCTGCGTTTAGCTCTTCAACCGACTTTTCTTTCAGTTCAGCTGCGTTCATTACATCACCGTCCGAGTTACAAAAGTAGTTTTCATTGGAAGCTTAGTTGCTGCAAGTTCAAACGCGGCACGCGCTAGTTCTTCAGAAACACCTTCCATTTCGTAAAGTACTCGACCAGGCTGAATCTGACAAACCCAATATTCAACGCTGCCTTTACCTTTACCCATTCGAACTTCTAATGGCTTAGCAGTAATTGGCTTATCAGGGAATACACGGATCCAGATTTTACCTTGACGCTTTACATGACGAGTCATAGCACGACGTGCTGCTTCAATCTGACGCGCAGTAAGACGACCACGACCAACCGCTTTAAGACCAAATTCGCCGAAGCTTACTTCAGATCCTTTAGCTAGACCACGGTTACGGCCTTTATGCATCTTACGGAATTTCATACGTTTAGGTTGTAACATAATATGATCTCCTATTTACCGCGTGGCTTATTACGCTTAGCTGGTTTCTTAGGTGCTTCAACAGTAAGTGGTAAACCACCTAAAACGTCGCCCTTGTAGATCCACACTTTGATACCTAGGATACCGTATTGTGTTAGACCTTCAGCTGTTGCGTAATCGATGTCAGCACGAAGAGTATGTAGAGGCACACGACCTTCACGATACCATTCAGAACGTGCGATTTCAGCGCCGCCTAGACGACCGCCAACTTGAACTTTAATACCCTTAGCACCTTGACGCATTGCGTTTTGTACTGCGCGCTTCATAGCACGACGGAACATAACACGACGTTCAAGTTGAGAAGCGATACCTTCAGCTACAAGTTTAGCATCTAGATCAGGCTTACGAATTTCTGCGATGTTAATCTGCGCAGGTACACCAGCGATTTGCGTGATGCGCTTGCGTAGTTTCTCAACGTCTTCGCCTTTCTTACCGATAACGATACCAGGACGAGCAGTGTGAATTGTCACACGGATGCTTTTCGCTGGACGTTCGATAACAATGCGAGATACAGAGGCTTTAGCAAGTTCTTTAACCAAGAACTTACGAACCAGATGATCACCGTGTAGGTTATCTGCAAAATCTTTAGATTCCGCGTACCAAGTAGAATTCCAAGGCTTTGAGATACCTAGGCGGATGCCATTAGGATGTACTTTTTGTCCCATTGCTTGCTCCTAGTTATCTGAAACAATCACAGAAATGTGACTGCTGCGCTTAAGAATACGGTCTGCACGACCCTTGGCACGTGGACTGATGCGCTTCATAGTTGGACCTTCGTCAACGAAAATCTTAGCAACTGTTAACTCATCAATGTCTGCACCTTCGTTGTGCTCGGCATTAGCCATTGCTGACTCAAGCACTTTCTTAACTAGACCAGCCGCTTTTTTAGGGCTGTAAGTTAAGACGTTGATTGCTTCTGCAACCGACAAACCGCGAATTTGATCTGCTACCAGACGTACTTTCTGCGGAGAGATCTGGGCATAGCGATGTTTAGCAAGAACTTCCATCATTATCTACCTTATTTCTTCTTCGCTTTCTTATCAGCAGCGTGGCCGCGATAAGTACGAGTAGGTGCAAATTCACCCAGCTTGTGACCGATCATATCTTCGGTTACAAAAACTGGAACGTGCTGACGACCATTATGGACAGCGATGGTCAACCCAATCATGTTAGGGATGATCATTGAACGACGAGACCAAGTCTTAATTGGCTTTTTACTCTCGGCTTCCAACGCAGTCTCTACCTTCTTTAACAAGTGCAGGTCAATAAATGGACCTTTCTTGAGAGAACGTGGCATAGTAATTCCTCTTTAAAATTACTTATTAGAAGAAGCGCGACGGACAATGTACTTGTCAGTGCGTTTGTTCGAACGAGTTTTATAGCCTTTAGTTGGTACGCCCCATGGAGATACAGGATGACGACCACCAGAGGTACGACCTTCACCACCACCATGTGGGTGATCAACCGGGTTCATCGCCACACCACGTACGGTAGGACGAACACCACGCCAGCGGTTTGCACCGGCTTTACCAAGGCGACGAAGCATATGTTCAGCATTACCAACTTCACCGAAGGTAGCACGACAATCAGCTAGGATCTTACGCATTTCACCACTACGTAAACGTAGAGTTACATATGCGCCATCTTTAGCGATTAACTGAGCATAAGTACCAGCTGAACGTGCAATTTGTGCACCTTTAGCAGGCTTCATTTCAATGTTATGGATCACAGAACCTAGTGGCATACTACGCATTGGCATAGTGTTACCGGCTGCAATTGGTGCATCCATTCCCGAAAGAACAGTATCACCAGCTTTTAAGCCTTTAGGTGCAATGATATAACGACGCTCACCGTCTGCATAAAGTACTAGTGCGATGTTCGCGCTACGGTTTGGATCATATTCCAAACGCTCAACTTTTGCAGGGATTCCGTCTTTATTACGCTTGAAATCAACCAAACGATAGTGTTGCTTATGACCACCACCGATATGACGAACCGTAATACGACCGTTATTGTTACGACCGCCAGACTTGCTTTTGCTCTCTAGAAGAGGTGCGAAAGGCTTACCTTTGTGCAACTCTTTGTTCACTACCTTAACTAAATGGCGGCGACCTGGAGAGGTAGGCTTACACTTAACTATAGCCATCTTTTATACTCCTAAATTACTCAGCGCCGCCAACGAAAGACTCGATATCACTACCTTCTTTCAGCGTTACGTAAGCTTTTTTCCAGTCGTTGCGACGACCTGTGCGAGCACCAGTACGTTTAGTCTTACCTTTAACGTTTAGAGTGCGAACAGTATCGACTTCAACTTCAAATAGTTTCTCAACGGCCGCTTTAATTTCAGCTTTGGTTGAAGTGGTCACTACTTTGAATACGATGGTGTTGTTAGTTTCAGCTGTCAACGTGCTCTTTTCAGAGATATGTGGACCAACTAAAACTGTTAACAAACGTTCTTCAGTAATCATGCTAATTGCTCCTCAATTTGCTTCACTGCTGCTGCAGTGATCAAAATCTTGTCGAAGCCAACCAGTGATACTGGGTCGATGCCTGCAACGTCACGAACGTCAACTTTATACAAGTTGCGAGCTGCTAAGAACATGTTCTCTTCAACTTCTTCGGTAACGATTAAAACGTCTTTAAGATCTAAGTCTTTTAGTTTTGCAACTAATTCTTTAGTCTTTGGCGTTTCAACTGCAAAGTTTTCAACCACTACTAAGCGTTCTTGACGAACTAACTCAGAGAAGATTGATTGTAGCGCAGCACGGTACATCTTGCGGTTTACTTTTTGACTGTGGTCCTGTGGACGAGCAGCAAATGTAACACCACCAGAGCGCCAGATTGGGCTACGGATTGTACCAGCACGTGCACGGCCAGTACCTTTTTGTTTCCAAGGTTTTGCACCACCGCCACTCACTTCTGAGCGGGTTTTCTGCTTGCGGGTTCCCTGACGGGCGCCTGCAGCATAGGCAACAACTACTTGATGAACGAGAGCTTCATTAAAGTCACGGCCAAAAGTAGCTTCGGAAACTTCAAGAGCGCTACCCGCGTCTTTCAATATCAAATCCATTACTATCTCCTAACTATGGCTTAACAGTAGGGTTGACGAAAACAGTGCCGTTAATTGCACCAGGGATCGCACCCTTGATCAGGATAAGATTATTTTCTACGTCTACACGTACAATATCTAATCGCTGAACTGTAACTCGTACTGCACCCATGTGACCGGCCATCTTCTTACCCTTGAACACACGTCCAGGAGTTTGACACATACCGATTGAACCAGGAGCACGGTGAGAAACAGAGTTACCGTGAGTAGCATCTTGCATGGCGAAGTTGTAACGCTTGATAACACCAGCGAAACCTTTACCTTTAGAAGTACCAGTAACATCTACTTTCGTATTTTCAGTAAAGACATCAACTTTCAGCTCATTGCCTACAGTTACATCATTACCTTCGCCTTCATTAAGGCGGAATTCCCACAGACCACGACCTGCATCAACACCAGCTTTAGCAAAATGACCTGCTTGTGGTTTGTTAACGCGACTCGCTTTTTTAGAGCCTGTAGTTACTTGAAGAGCGCGGTAACCGTCTGTCTCAAGAGTTTTTACTTGAGTTACACGGTTCGGCTGAACTTCAACAACAGTCACTGGAATTGATACACCGTCTTCTGTGAAGACGCGTGTCATTCCAACTTTACGACCGACTAGACCAATAGCCATTGTTATAACCTCTTACCGTCTTAGGGTTAACCTAAGCTGATTTGAACATCAACACCAGCAGCCAAATCTAAACGCATTAGAGCATCAACAGTTTTTTCTGTTGGCTCAACGATATCGATTAGGCGCTTATGAGTACGGATCTCATACTGATCACGCGCGTCTTTATTAACGTGCGGTGAAGTCAGTATTGTGAAACGTTCTTTACGTGTTGGTAAAGGGATCGGACCACGAACCTGAGCGCCAGTGCGCTTGGCCGTTTCCACGATCTCGCCAGTAGACTGATCGATCAACTTGTGATCGAACGCTTTAAGGCGGATACGGATTCTTTGGTTTTGCATTACACCAAACTCCAATCTAAATTTACACGACAAAAAAAGCCCCTCACACATTCATATCTAAAAGATTGAAAGCGGAGCGCTATTTTCACTAATTCGACCCCCTATCGGGGCCGCTGTTGCAAACCCAACCTTGCGGTTGGCACTTGATGAGATATAACCTAATTAAAAGCTTCTCAACAAGCGGACGCATATTATATGTGCAATTATGTAAATACACAAGCTAAAAATACGTACGTTTTCTATTTTATAACCTGACTGCTAATTGCTGCCAAGCTAACTTCGATTCTCTCGAAGGATGGTCGCATATCATACAGCCTTTGCTAAATACATCAAGCAATAAATTAGCGGTTCAATAACAAACCGCTAATGCTGTAATTTCGACTAGCTAAAACTAATTGTACCGCGACCGCCACGATTGCCACTGCTGCGCTTGTTAGCACCGCTTTGTGATTCACTATTACCAGACTTATGGCGTGGATTACTGCTTTTTGGCTTATGACCGCGGGCATTCTCGCTGCTTCGTTGACCATCTTGATGATCAGCATGCGGCTTCTTCGGACGCGCTGCTTTAACAGGACGAGTATCTAGCTCAGTAACCGGTACTTTATGGATCGGGTCAAAAGCTTCGATTGGGCGACGTTCAATAACTTGCTTAGTTAAGCGTTCGATATCTTTTAGTTGCTTCATTTCGTCATTACTGACTAATGACACTGCTTCGCCCGTTGCGCCGGCACGGCCAGTACGGCCAATACGATGAACATAATCTTCAGCAACATTAGGTAAATCAAAGTTAACAACATGTGGTAACTGGTCAATATCAATGCCACGTGCCGCAATATCAGTTGCCACTAAGATTTTAACTGAGCCATCCTTAAAGGCAGCCAACGCTTTAGTACGTGCGCCCTGACTTTTATTACCATGAATAGCAGCTGCGGTAAGGCCCTTGCTTTCTAAATGCTTGGTTAAACGATTGGCGCCGTGTTTAGTACGAGTAAATACCAAGACCTGCTGCCAATCATTTTCTTTAATCAGGTGAGTTAACAAGGCCGACTTACGGCTCTTATCAACTGGACATAACCACTGTTCAACACTTTCAACGGTTGTATTAGCCGGGCTAACCGAAATTTCAACCGGATTATTGATCATACCTTTGGCTAGCTTTCTGATGTCATTTGAGAACGTGGCAGAAAACATCAAGTTTTGACGATTCTTTGGTAAAATATTAAGGATTTTACGAATGTCATGAATAAAGCCCATGTCTAACATCCGATCCGCTTCATCAAGTACTAATACTTCGAGCTGGTTAAACCGAACAGCACGTTGGTTATAAAGATCCATTAATCGACCTGGCGTCGCCACTAATACGTCGACCCCTTGGCGTAATTTCATCATTTGCGGATTAATTTTAACCCCACCAAAAACTACCGCTGAACGTAATGGTAAATGCTGACTATAAAGTGAAACATTGTCAGCAACCTGTGCTGCTAGCTCGCGGGTTGGGGTTAAAATAAGTGCGCGAACCTGATTGTTTTGTGCCCGTTGGCCTTGTGACAGGTTTTGCAAGATTGGTAAGGTAAAACCGGCAGTTTTACCCGTGCCCGTTTGCGCAGCAGCCATTACGTCTTTACCATCAAGTACCGCAGGAATAGCTTGTGCTTGAATAGGAGATGGTGTGTCATAACCTTGTTCGGCAACGGCCTTTAAGATTTCAGCGGATAGGCCAAGGGTATCAAAACTCATAAGTTGTCTCTTTATATTGCCATGACATAGTCCATGGCATTAACGAACGGCGACCGGATTATCTAAGCAGTATAGATCGCCAATCGACAAAAGGCGTGTAGTCTACAGTAACTCCTCATTAAGTGTTAGCGATAACAGCCGACGCCAGATAATTACCAAGGCCAGCACATTATAATTTAAATATCGGCGTTTTATTTAAACACTGTTGCCGTGACATAAGAACTCGGGCCTAACATATTTTGCTTTTATACAGCCTTTTCCTTAGAATCTGCGCACTTTGCTTTATTAAGTCGCTAAAAACCGATGGATCAATTATTTTTTATTACTGACTCTAACCTTGAACAGCTAGAGCTAGTGTTTGCCCCTGCTATTATAGGGATCAGCTATATGTTGGTGATAGCGGCAGAGATAGGTGACAAAAGCCAGTTAGTCTGCATGGTTCTTGCCGCTCGCTATCGCGCTGGGCCAGTTGTGGTAGGCGCAATTGCCGCCTTTGTTTTTTTAAATTCGATGGCCGTTGTGATCGGGCTGACATTAACCCAGTTAATAGAATTGAAATACCTCAGTGTGGTGGTTGCCGTGATGTTTTTGGTCTTTGGGATCCAGACATTGCGCCACATCAATCAATCTGAAGATCAAACTGAGACGGTAAATTTTTCAGCATCTCGGCTCGTACTAACGACTTTTGTATTAATTACGGTTGCTGAATTTGGCGATAAGACCCAGCTCGCCGTCGTTGGGCTTAGCACAACACAGCCAGCCCTTTCTGTTTGGATCGGCGCAACGCTAGCACTAATATCGACCACCCTGCTCGGTGTTTGGTTAGGTCGCACGCTGTTACAGCGGATTTCGATGACGTTGTTACATAAGGTAAGTGGCAGCTTGTTTATTATCTTAGGGTTAACCGCTGGCTATCAGGCATATCAGCTGTTTAGATAAATCGTAACGGGCCAGTCAATGACCAGCCCATTAATCAAACTAACCATTGAGTTAATTACAAACTGTAGCCAGACTCTTCATGCTCTGAAATATCAAGCCCAGTCATTTCTTGCTCGACATCCACCCTTAAGCCATTGGTAAAGTAAGCCACTATTTTAAATAAAATCCAGCTGACCACTGCGGTATAACCAAAAGTTGCGACAACCCCAATTACCTGCACCCCAAATTGTTCGGCCATAGTTTCATTGCCAGCGGCAAAACCATAACCACTAAACACACCCAATTGAGTTGAGCTAAAAATGCCAGCTAATAAGGTACCTAGAATACCGCCGACACCATGAACGGGGAAAACATCAAGCGCATCATCAATCTTTAGTTTTTGTTTGATATAAACTGTGGCATAAAAACACACGATCCCAGCTAATAAACCAATAACCAGCGCCCCACCAGGGCCGACAAAACCAGAGGCCGGTGTTATCGTGCCCAATCCGGCAACCATACCAGTAACTATGCCTAGCACACTTGGTTTACCGAATTTTTTCCATTCAATTGCTGCCCACGTCATTGCGCCCATTGACGCTGAGATATGAGTAACAATGATCGCCATTGCAGCGTCGCCGTTTGCAGCCAAGGCGCTGCCGCCATTAAAGCCAAACCAACCAACCCACAACATGCCAGCACCTGTGACGGTCATAGTCATGTTATGTGGCAACATTGCTGTCGTTGGAAAACCTTTACGTGGTCCAAGCATTTTTGCCGAGACCAAGGCTGCGACACCGGCTGTTATATGCACCACAGTGCCGCCAGCATAATCGTATAAGCCCAATTGCGCTAACCAGCCACCGCCCCAAACCCAGTGGGTTATCGGCGCATAGACTAATAACATCCATGCGGCACAAAATAACAATACTGCAGAAAACTTCATGCGCTCAGCAAAACCACCAATAATCAACGCTGGGGTTATTACCGCAAAGGTCATTTGAAATAACATGAATAAGGGTTCAGGAATATCGCCAACTAAATCATCGCGGCCAATACCAGCTAATAACACCTTATCAAGACCGCCAATAAAACCATTGCCGCTGTCAAATGCCAGTGAATAACCAATCACCAGCCATAAAACAGAGCCAATCGCAGCAATTGAAAAACATTGCATCAAAATCGACAACACATTTTTACTGCGGACCAAACCACCGTAAAATAATGCCAAACCTGGTAAGGTCATAAATAACACTAAAGCAGACGACGTTAATACCCACGCGGTATTCGCACCATTTAACGATTCTTGTTGCGCGGTTGCACCAAATGAAAACAAACAAAAAACAACGGTTAAAAACTTTACCAACATCATCATTTAAATCGCCTCCGGACCTTCTTCTGATGTCCGGATCCGGATAACCTGCTCAAGTTCTGTCACAAATATTTTGCCATCACCAATCTTTCCGGTATGGGCGGCTTTAACAATCGCCTCAATCACAATCTCTTCACACTCATCGGTAGTCGCAATTTCAAGTTTTACCTTAGGTAAAAAATCAACGACGTATTCAGCACCACGATATAACTCGGTATGACCTTTTTGGCGACCAAAGCCTTTAACTTCCGAGACAGTAACGCCCTGAACACCAACATCAGCTAATGCTTCTCTTACATCATCAACTTTAAAAGGTTTTATAATTGCAGTTATTAGTTTCATCGCACATTCCATTATCGTTAGGTGAAAGACATTTAATGCAGGATTTAAACCACAACAAATTTCCCTTTAAAATCAACTAAATAGAACAACAACACTTTATCGAGCCCATCATAGCGCACCAAGGTAGGGCGCAATTAGGAGTTATTTGACCCATTACCGTGCAACAACTAAGCAGATTGAGCCATTTTAGCGCGCCTTGCACGTTATTGGTGATCCATCATTACCGCCGCACGCCGAATCACTGATGATTGCTTATCGAAATCAACATGCTATGTTTAAGTAAGCGAAGGTACGCAAATAATAGACGGGAGCGCTATCATGATGATAATTTTCGGCGAACAAGAAGTCAGTTCAGATCTCGACAAAGGAACGCTCGAGTGTCCTGTCTGCCAATGCCAGCAAGCTTTTTCTCATCAGCAAACCCAACCGTATTTCTATGTGTTTTTTATAAAAACCTTTAAGTTATCGCTAAAAAGTGATTTTTTACTCTGTCGCCATTGTGGCTCTTGTTATGATCCGCAACGGCTTGAGTCTCCGAGTGAGCATCAGCAGGCCATTGATAAAATGGTGCTGTTACGGGTGCTGTGTTATCTCGCGACAGGATACGGCGATACCACTTACAGCCGCCAACGTTTAATCGATATCTATTTCGAACATACCCAAATTACTATTAGCGACAGTGACATTACCAATCAAATGATCGCCATTGCTAACGGTCAAAGTCCGACCTTACCTTACCTGCAACAGCAAAAAATTTTCCTGAGCCACCAAGCCAAACAAAAAATAATTTTAGCCAGTTACCAATTTGCTAATCAATCGTGCTTGATGGAGCCAACGGATCAAGACAGAATCAATCAAATTGGCGCAAACATCGATGTATTACTGCCCGAAGTAGAGTATTTAATCGGGTCAATCACCAGCCATTAATTGCAACAGGCTTAATGATCAGGTTAATTTGCGCTACAATTGTTTCTTTTTATTCGGAACATCCTGATGCAATTAGACCAAAAAACTCAAGATCAGTTAGACGCTGCCGCCTTTCGTCGCCTGCTTAAGCACCTTGACCACAACAAAGATGTTCAAAATATCGATTTAATGATTTTGGCCGATTTCTGTCGTAACTGTCTCGGTAAATGGTATAAAACCGCTGCCGACGAACAAGGCGTTGAGATGTCGGATGAACAAGCCCGAGAGCGAGTTTATGGTATGCCATACTCGCAGTGGAAAACCGATCATCAATTACCTGCAACGCCGGAACAGCTGGCCGCCTTTGCTGCAAAAAAATCATGATATTAAGCCAGCACCAGCAACAACTGGTCGAGTTATTTGCCAACCAGAGGAGTTGGGAAGATCGTTATCGGATGATTATGCGTTTAGGCAAGGCCTTGCCTGCGTTAGACGATGAGCAAAAAACAGATGATCGACTGCTTAGTGGTTGCGAAAGCAAAGTCTGGTTTATCGGTCATTACGACCAAGCTAGCATGCACTTGAACCTAACTATAGATTCCGACGCTAAGATAATTAAGGGCTTAATTTCAATTATCATTAGCGCCCATCAAGAGCTAACATTCGAACAAGTTCAACAGTTTGATTGCGTCGAATTTATCGAACAACTCGGTTTGCTTAGCCATTTAAGCCCTTCTCGTGGCAATGGCATTAAGGCAATTATAGAAGCGATTAGGTTATTGCAGCCACCCGCTTAGCTCGTTGGCTCTTTAACTTGAGTTAACTTACTAATCACCCGCGCTACGGCAACAAATCCAAAAGTTGCCGTCACCACGGTGGCAGCACCAAATCCTGACGAACAATCCATTTTCATTGGCCCATCAGTTTGAGATTTCTGCTGGCACACTTCGCCA
>Ga0209291_1001410_pt1 | contig 21465 bp, 19 predicted proteins | sample GOMGulsemesocosm_FD_184633 | JGI IMG/M metagenome (GOLD analysis project Ga0209291, IMG submission 184633) | Methane-oxidizing microbial communities from mesocosms in the Gulf of Mexico - GOM9B Gulf of Mexico (SPAdes) (version 2) | ecosystem: Environmental > Aquatic > Marine > Cold seeps...
TAATTGATAAGTTTCACATTGTAATTGTAATACTATTTCTAACCACTATATTTTTTGCTTTCGACGAAAAATACAATCACGCAGCTTTTATAAGTTTGAATATTCTAACACTTGTAGCAGCCCTTTACGCACTATTTACAGGGCTTTCAGTAATACATAAAGGTTTTAAACCCGCTTGGTTTTTCATTATAGCTTGGTCCGTACTTATAGTATCAATAACACAATTTAACTTAAGTAGTTTAGGAGTACTCCCATACTACCCTATAACAGATCATTCACTAAAAATAGGATCGGTATTTGAAATAGTGCTTCTTTCATTAGGTTTAGCAAACAGAATAAATGTATTAAAAATTGAAAAAGAAGCTTCTCAGGCTAAAGCTTTGGCTTTAATAAATGAAAAAAAGGCCCTTGTTGAGAACCAAAACTTTAAACTAGAAAACCTAGTCGCCAAACGGACTGAAAAACTAGAACTAAGAAACGAAATTATTAATAAAAAAAATGAGGAAAAGTCTATCATGATGCGTGAAATCCATCATCGTGTTAAAAACAACCTGCAAATGATAAACAGCATGGTACGCTTACAATCAAGATACACTACAACCGAAAATGCCGGAAACTCCTTAAAAGAAGTTGAACGACGCATACAAACCATGGCTTTACTACATGAAAAAATGTATCAATCAGACAACTTAATTGAAATTAACACCAAAGAATATGTTCAAAGCGTATTGAATGACTTATTTGATATTTATAAAGTAGATAAAAAAATTACTTACGATTTAAACATCACAGATTTAAATTACAAAACAGAAACTATTCTGTTTCTTGGATTATTGATTAATGAGTTAATAACTAACGCCTTAAAACACGCTTTCAATACAGAAGAAAATGGTCATATAAGCATCAGTCTACTTCCTCAAGAAAAAGATATACACCAACTTATAATCACAAACGATGGAGCCAAAATCAATATTGACGATTTTAACAACTCAAAATCGCTTGGTCAACGCTTAATTAAAAATTTTGTAAAACAATTAAACGGATCATTAACAATAGAGAATAGACCAAACACCACCTTTACAATACTTTTTAAAGAAGTTTAACGTACTATTTTTCGTAATGGAATTGGAAGTGAAACCCCTTCCTTTTTAAATCGCTTATGCACAGCTTCTTTAAAAATACTTTTCATTTTAAACTCTTCCAAAGGATCACTAAGCCAGATGTACGCCCGTATATGCATTGCAGTATCTGTTACTTCTATTAACCTTACATCAAACTCAGGAGAGTCATCTATAACATCCTTAGGTGTCCTGTTATCAATTACAAAATCTAACCTAGAAGCTTCTTCTGAAATGATTTTTTTTGCTAAATCGATATCCGAATCTAAACCTATCATAAAGTTATTAAAGCTTAATATTTTTGAGTCTTGTATAGTAAAGTTCAATACAGACTCTGTACTAATAACAGAGTTTGGGATTATTAATCGTTTATTTTCAAAAGTATTGATTACCGTATGACGAAGTGTTATATCCTCTACTATACCCATTTGTCCTTTATCTAATTCAATATAATCTCCTATTCTGAAAGGCCTAAATAGTACTATGAATAATCCCGCAATCAAATTTGAAATTGCATCTTTTGCTGCAAAACCTAAAATTGCCGCTAATATACCAGCTCCAGAAAAAATATAACCTACCTGCTCTTTATAAACAGGTACCGTAAATATAATCACTAAAACCCCCAGCAACCCAAAAACAAATCGCAATGAGTTTCTTGTAAACTTTAAACGTGTTTCTCCAAAAGTTTCTTTGGTAAAACGTCTTTTTAAAAAAAGAATAACTAAGGTTCGTGATAAACGTGAAAACACCCAACATAACACTATAACAACAACACTATAAAGTGCTATACCTGAAGTTGAATTTAAATTAAAGTAATTCAATATACTTCCCATTATAATTCTATTTTAAACCAATTTTAAATGTAAACAATACCTCATGGTGTAAAACTATTTTTCTAGTTAAAATAATTCTGTTTGTTCCCCATCAGCACCCAAATCATCATTATCCAAATCAATACCTTCAACATTAGTACTCATTTGTTTTTCTTCCACAACTTCTATTTCTCCAACACTTAAAACCTCTTCAACTTCATGAGGCAAAGGGTCTAGCAAGTTTATTTGTTTAAGCTTATCTGAAGTTAACTGATTTCCTAGCGCTTTTATACCTTTTACCGAAATAAACTCTTCAATATTAACAGTTTGATTTGGTTTCTGATCCTTACCTCGTTGTTTTCCATAAACAAGCTCTACAACTGGCTTATAATCTACCGCAACTATTTCTAATTGTGATTTTGGATGCTCAGAAATAAAATGCTCTTCTTTCCCCTCTTGCTCAATCAAAAAACGTTTAACATAATAACGTTCTTTCTCTCCATCAAAATAAATAGCCGAAATAGGTTTACTAGGAACCCATTTTTCCAAAACTATCATATCATCATCAAAATGTAACGTTACCTCCGGAGTAACTGTTTTTACAGTACCGTTTTGCGAAATGATTAGTAATTTATCATCTCCTTTAAACTCACCTAACAACTCACCTCTTCCATCAAGGTTTAGACGCTGTACAGCATCATCAAACCATATTTGTCTAGGCTTTAATGTAGAAACACCTTTTGACTTTAATTCAATTCGCTTTACAGCATATTTAGTAACTAAATTCCCTTTTGAGGCACGACCTTTTACAAGCACATCTGCAAACTCTAAGTCCCATTTTAGTTTTTTAACACTTCCTACTTGACGTAAATTAATCGTAATTACTTCAGCCTCGCCATTAGGATTCGCAGAGTAATATGTCACCATAGACCCCTTACTTCCTTGCGTAATTAAATATTCTTTGTCTCTTGTAATACTAGTAACAGTAAAACGTTTTATATAAGAAGCTTTTGAGATACCATCCTTATAAATTACATTATACACCGTTCGAGTGTCTTTCTTTTTAAATACAGCAACATGTATGATGTTTTTACCTATAAAAGTTTTATTCCCAACTTTGGTTACCATCATTTTACCCTCACGAGTAAACACAATAATATCATCAATATCCGAGCAATCCGTTACATATTCATCTTTTTTAAGTGAAGTACCAACAAACCCCTCTTCTCTATTTACATACAATTTTGTATTACGTATAATAACTTTTGTAGCATCAACATCACCAAATTGACGTAATTCGGTTTTACGACCTTTATCCTTTCCGTAATCTTTCTTTAAGCGCAAGAAATAATCAATAGCATACTCTATCAGGTGAGCTAAATGATGCTTAACTTGTTCAATCTGCTCTTCTAAGGCATCAATTTTTTGTTGTGCTTTATCAATATCAAATTTAGAAATACGTTTGATTCGTATTTCAGTTAAACGAACAATATCATCTTCTACAACATCACGCTTTAAATGCTTGATATACCGTTGTAACCCACCATCAATAGCTTTTATAACTCCTTCCCAGGTTTCTTCCTCTTCTATTAGACGATAAATTCTATTTTCAATAAAAATTCGTTCTAATGAAGCAAAATGCCATTGTTCTTGTAATTCATTCAATTGAATTTCTAATTCACTTTTTAACAAGAACACAGTATGATCTGTTGATCGGCGTAACATTTCAGAAACCCCAATAAACACAGGTTTATTATCATCTATCACACATCCTAAAGGTGAGATAGAAGTTTCACAAGATGTAAATGCATATAATGCATCAATAGTTTTATCAGGAGAAATACTTGCTGGTAAATGAATTAATATTTCAACATCAGCAGCAGTATTATCTTCTATTTTTTTAATTTTTATTTTCCCTTTATCATTTGCTTTTAAGATAGAATCGATTAAAGTAGTTGTAGTCGTTGAAAAAGGAATTTCATTAATTACTAAGGTGTTTTTATCTAATTGCGAAATTTTAGCTCTTACACGAACTTTCCCCCCTCGTAATCCATCATTATAATTAGATATATCAGCTGCTCCTGCGGTTGGAAAATCAGGGAAAATTGTGAATTTCTTTCCTTTTAAATGCTTAACAGAGGCATCAATTAATTCTATAAAATTATGTGGCAAAATTTTGGTTGATAAACCTACTGCGATACCTTCCCCACCTTGCGCTAACAATAACGGAAACTTTGCAGGTAAATTTATAGGCTCTTTATTTCTACCATCATAAGATTGTTGCCACTCTGTAATTTTAGGGTTAAAAACTACATCAATAGCAAACTTTGTTAAACGTGCTTCAATATACCTAGAAGCTGCCGCTCTATCACCTGTTAAAATATTACCCCAGTTTCCCTGAGTATCAATAAGTAATTCTTTTTGACCAATTTGCACCATTGCGTCAGCAATACTCATATCACCATGTGGATGATACTGCATAGTATGACCAACAATATTAGCTACTTTATTGTAACGACCATCATCCTTCTCTTTTAAAGAATGCATAATACGGCGCTGAACTGGCTTTAACCCATCATCAATAGCAGGTACAGCACGCTCTAAAATAACATAAGAAGCATAATCCAAAAACCAATCTTTGTACATTCCTGTAACTTTGGTTATTGTTTCCTCTTCACTATATTGATTTGTATTTAAATCGTCTAAATTTTCGTTTTCTTCTATACTCATTAATTAGATGAATTTTCCTGTACTACTTTATCTAATGACACCTTTAAAGCCTTTCTTTTTTTACTTCCTAAAAAAGTAATATCCAAGCTAACTTTTTTTAAAACACCATGAGTTTTTATGTACAAATAGAGTTTCTTACTATAAAACAAATTCTTAATATGAAACTTTTTTAACTTACTCTTTGGCACTTCAATTCGTTGTTCACGGTAATTACTAATTCCCGACAACAACACTCCTTTACTAATAAAAACTAAGCCTAAACCTGTACTATCATACTCAATATGCTTAGCTCTTTTGTACCAATAAATAAAAACCAAAAATATTAGAAATACAAAAACACCGACTTCATATAACCGAAACAATAATGAATTAGAAATGATAAAACTATAGCTTAAAAAAGACAACAATAATATTCCCAACATCAAATAACCCCCTTTATATAAAGGCATTCTTTTTTTATTTGTAAATTTCATATTTCCCCCAAAATATTAGCTTAACTTATTCATCTATAATATCCAATTCAACCTTTAAGTTGTTAATAATAAACTTCTGCCTGTCTGGTGTATTTTTACCCATATAAAACTGCAATAAGTTTTCTATAGATGTTTCTGGATCTAACATAACAGGATCTAACCTAATGTCTTCTCCAATAAAAAACTGAAATTCATCAGGAGATATTTCTCCTAATCCCTTAAATCGAGTTATTTCAGGCTTACCTTTTAATTTATCCATAGCATTTACACGTTCTTCTTCTGAATAACAGTAAATAGTCTCTTTTTTATTACGAACACGAAATAAAGGTGTTTCTAATATATAAAGGTGTCTTTCTTTAATTAGCTCAGGAAAAAATTGCAGGAAGAACGTAATCAATAACAACCTAATATGCATACCATCAACATCAGCATCGGTTGCTATTACAATATTATTATATCGTAAATCCGACAAAGACTCTTCAATGTTTAAAGCTGCTTGCAACAAATTGAATTCTTCATTTTCATATACAATCTTCTTACTCATACCGAAAGAATTCAACGGTTTTCCACGTAAACTAAATACTGCTTGTGTATTCACATCTCGTGATTTTGTGATTGATCCACTTGCTGAATCCCCTTCCGTAATAAACAAAGTAGAATCTAATCGACGTTCTTTTTTAATATCACCCAAATGAACTCTACAATCACGTAATTTTTTATTATGTAAAGATGATTTTTTAGCTCTATCTTTAGCTAATTTACGTATTCCTGATAATTCCTTACGCTCACGTTCTGCTTGAAGTATCTTACGCTGTAAAGCTTCAGAAACCGCATTGTTTTTATGAAGGTAATTATCTAACTGAGTTTTTATGAAATCATTAATGTATGTGCGAACGGTTGGTAATTCCCCTCCCATATCAATAGACCCCAATTTAGTTTTTGTCTGACTCTCAAAAACTGGTTCCATTACTTTAATTGCAACAGCAGAAATAATTGATTTTCTTATATCAGATGCTTCATACGCTTTACCATAAAAGTCACGTATCGTTTTTACAATAGATTCCCTAAAAGCTGCTTGATGTGTTCCTCCTTGCGTAGTATGTTGTCCGTTTACAAAAGAATGGTATTCTTCCGAGTATTGTGTTTTACTATGTGTTATTGCAACTTCAATGTCATCTCCTTTTAAATGAATAATCGGATATAGCATGTCATCTTTACTATTGTTATCTTCTAATAAATCCTTTAAACCATTTTCAGAAAAATATTTTTCTCCGTTATAGATTATTGTCAAGCCAGGATTTAGATACACATAGTTTTTTAACATTTTAACTACATACTCTGAACGATACTTATAATTCTTAAAAATACTTGTATCGGGTATAAAAACCACTTTAGTTCCTTTTCTTGAAACTACATTTTCGATAGGATAATCTTCAGTTATATTCCCTTGAGAAAAATCTACAGCCTTACGTTCGTTATTTCTATTAGACTCTACTCTAAAATAACTTGATAAAGCATTTACTGCTTTAGTACCTACCCCGTTAAGCCCTACTGATTTTTTAAATGCTTTAGAATCATATTTTCCACCTGTATTCATTTTAGATACTACATCTATTACCTTACCAAGTGGAATACCCCTACCATAATCTCTAACTGTAACTCTACCATCTTTAGTAGTGATTTCAATTGTTTTACCAGAACCCATGACAAATTCATCAATAGAATTATCAAGAACTTCTTTTAGTAATATATATATACCATCATCTGGAGATGCTCCGTCACCAAGTTTACCAATATACATTCCTGGACGCATACGAATATGCTCTTTCCAATCTAATGAACGTATATTATCTTCAGTATATTTGGTTTCTTTTGACATTAAAATAGTAGCTATTAGGATATCTTGCTAAGATAGGATAAAGTATAAAAAAATAAAAGAAGGATTAAAGAAAGTTAGTAACAGACTTATAAGTATAAAAAAAACCTCATGAAACAATATGTTTCATGAGGTTTTTTTTATACTTATATAAACGTTATTGGACGTTACACATTAAATCTAAAGTGCATAATATCACCATCTTTTACTATGTACTCTTTTCCTTCAACTCCTAACTTACCAGCTTCTTTTACTTTAGCTTCACTACCAAATTCTACAAAGGTATCATATTGCATTACTTCAGCTCTAATAAATCCTTTTTCAAAATCAGTATGAATTACTCCAGCTGCTTGTGGCGCTGTAGCTCCAACAAAAACAGTCCAAGCTCTTACTTCTTTAACTCCTACCGTAAAGTAAGTTTGTAAGTTTAGTAATTTATATGCAGCTCTAATTAAACGTGCTGCTCCTGGCTCTTCCAAACCAATGTCTTCTAAAAATATTTGTTGCTCATCATAATCTTCTAATTCAGCAATATCTGATTCTGTTGCGACAGCTAAAATAATAACTTCAGCATTTTCAGATTTTACAGCTTCACGAACCTTATTAACATATTCATTCCCTTCTTTTGCTGAAGCTTCATCAACATTGCAAACATATAGTACAGGTTTAGAAGTTATCATTTGAAATTCATCTACAAAAATTTGCTCCTTTTCATTAAACTCTAATGATCTTACTGAGTTACCAGACTCTAGAACTTCTTTAAGTTTCATCAACGTTACTTGCTCTAAAATCGCTTCTTTATCACCAGTTTTAGCTGCACGTTTTACCTTTTCTAATCTTTTATCTACCGTTTCTAAATCTTTTAATTGTAATTCAAAATCGATAATTTCTTTATCCCTAATAGGATCTATCGTTTCCTCAACATGTATAATATTAGGATTATCAAAACAACGTAATACATGTATAATTGCATCAGTTTCTCTAATATTTGCTAAAAATTTATTTCCTAGACCTTCACCTTTACTTGCTCCTTTTACTAATCCTGCAATATCAACAATTTCAACAGTTGCTGGTATAACACGCTCAGGATTAACCATACTTTCCAACTTAGAAATTCTAGAATCCGGTACATTTACAACACCAATATTTGGTTCAATAGTACAAAAAGGAAAGTTAGCACTTTGTGCCTTTGCGTTAGATAAACAATTAAATAAGGTTGATTTACCTACATTTGGTAATCCTACAATTCCTGCTTTCATTATATGATGGTATTACAATTAAACTCGTAAAATAGTTACGAAAATCAGTTTGCAAAACTACATATTTTTATTGGTTTATACATAACAGCTACTAAAGGAAATAACTTTCCAATAAAATTTTTAAAAAAAATAATCATTACATACAATAATAAAACACAACGAACAAATAACTTCAAAAAGAATTTAAGAAGTTTCAATACAAAAAATGAAGGTTTTTAATTTCTAAAAAAAAGCAATGATATAAACACAGATAGAAACTATAAAAGTAATACAATATTTTACTAAAGCACTCATAAATGGTTGTTTAAGAAATGTAAATATATTTATTTTAATTTACTAAGTATTTCTTTTTAATATACTTTTAACAAAAAAAAGCCATCTTTCATATGAAAAATGGCTTTAGGAATCATTTTTAAAATCAATATCACCCTTCTGGATGCATGAATGCTTGTTTTGCAAGTAATTCTTCTTCTGTTTCTACAACAGCTTCATCTAGAACACAGCAATCAACAGGACAAACAGCAGCACATTGAGGTTCTTCATGAAACCCTTTACATTCTGTACACTTGTCAGGTGAAATATAGTACACTTCATCACTTATTGGCTCTTGAGCATCATCAGCATTTACGGTTTTTCCGTTGGTAAGGACTAAATCACCTTTTAGTGCTGTTCCATCAGCATATCTCCAATCGTCTGAAGCTTCATAAATTGCTGTATTTGGACATTCTGGCTCACATGCTCCACAGTTAATACATTCGTCTGTAATTATAATTGCCATAACTTAAATTCTCTTTTAATTAAAATAACTTGTTTCCATTTTGGTACAATGAGTATCTTTGTCAAAAATCTGAAAACAAACCTATATTCTTGGTACAAAAATAACGCCAAAAATATGTAGATACCAAATAAATGAGTCAATTAAATAGTAGAATTTTAGCATTTTCACAATTAGGTACATTTTTAAGTCAATTTACAACAACTGGTATTGTAAAAAAAGAAGGTATTCCGCATAATGATTTGTTTTTCGATGCATTTAAGATGCAAGTTGAACGTGCTTATCAATTTAACCAGTGGTTTACCATAGAAAATGTATTGTTTGCTTGTGAAGGCTGGAGTAAATCACTTTCAAAAAACAATTTAGAAGATTTTGTTTCTTCTGTTGACTTAAATAAAATAAGTCCTAAAAAAATAGCTATTGTAATGGCTGGAAACATACCACTAGTTGGATTTCATGATTTTTTATCGGTATTAATTTCTGGACATTCTGTATTGGCAAAACAATCGTCTAACGACAAACACTTATTACCAATCTTAGCAAAATATTTACAATATGTAAATGAAGACTTTAAAGATAAAATCACTTTTTGTGAAGGCAAATTAGAAGGCTTTGATGCAGTTATTGCAACTGGAAGCGATAATACAGCTCGTTATTTTGAACATTATTTTGGTAAATACCCCTCTATTATTAGAAAAAGTAGAAATTCAGTTGCAATATTAACTGGTAACGAAACCGATGAAGAGTTAAGTAAACTCTCTGATGACATTTTTACTTATTTCGGACTAGGATGCAGAAGTGTCTCAAAATTATTTGTTCCAAAAGATTATAATTTTGATAAATTATTTAATGCTGTTTTTAAACACAAGGACATTATTAATAATGCCAAATATGCAAATAATTACGACTACAATAAAGCTGTATATTTAATGAGTTTATTTGACTTGTTAGAAAATGGTTTTTTAATGTTAAAAGAGGATACTAGTTACTCCTCTCCTATTTCATCATTATTTTACGAAAAATATGATAATTTAGAAGTATTGAAAGCACAATTAATTGCAGATACTGATTTAATACAATGTATTGTCGCAAATGATTTTATGCCTAACGAAATTAAATTTGGAGAAACCCAAAAACCAACACTTACTGATTATGCTGATGGAGTAAACACTTTAACTTTTTTAGCAAACATATTAATTACTACTAATGAAAAAACATAATTTTAGCGCAGGTCCATGTATACTTCCTCAAGAAGTATTACAACAAGCAGCTAATGCAGTATTAAACTTTGACGGGTTAGATTTATCTTTAATAGAAATTTCTCATAGAAGTAAGAGTTTTGTTCGCGTAATTGAAAAAGCACGAAGTTTAGCTTTGGAATTACTTGGATTAGAAAACAAAGGATACACTGCCTTGTTTTTACACGGTGGTGCAAGCTCAGAATTTTTACTTACTCCATATAACTTAATGAAAAAAGATGGTGGTAAAGCTGCTTACATGAATACCGGGACTTGGTCGGCTAAAGCGATTAAAGAAGCTAAGCTTTTTGGGGATGTAAATATTGTTGCATCTTCAGAAGACAAAAACTTCTCATATATTCCAAAAGGGTTCAACATCCCTAATAATGTAAATTACTTTCACTGTACAAGTAATAACACAATCTCTGGTACTCAAATGAAACGTTTTCCTGAATTTGATGGATTAACTGTTTGTGACATGAGTTCAGATATATTCTCTCGTCAATTAGATTTTTCAAAATTTGATATTATATATGCTGGCGCTCAGAAAAATATGGGGCCATCAGGTACAACTTTAGTAATTGTTAAAAACGAAATATTAGGCAAAACTGGAAGAAAAATTCCTTCAATGCTAGACTATCAAATACATATTGCAAAAGACAGTATGTTTAATACCCCAGCAGTTTTTCCTATATATGTTTCTATGCTTACTTTACAGTGGTTAAAAGACATTGGCGGTATTCCTGCAATAGAAAAAATAAACAATGAAAAAGCAGAATTATTATATACTGAAATTGACAGGAACCCATATTTTAAAGGGAATACAGCAATAGAAGATCGTAGTATTATGAATGCAACTTTCTCTTTAATTAATGAAAATCATAAGGATATATTTGATGCTATTTGGGAGAAATATGGGATTAACGGATTGCATGGCCACAGAAGTGTTGGTGGATACAGAGCATCCATGTATAATGCATTACCTATAGAAAGTGTTCAGGTTTTAGTTTGTGCAATGCAGGAACTAGAAACTACTATTTCAAAAAAATAAATTACATTGTTATGAAACTGTTAGCAAATTATACCATTTCCAAATCTGGAATTGATTTATTATCAAACGCTGGATTTGAAGTTATTGCAATAACTGTAGCACAAAATCAGTTGATTAACTACATCAATCAAAATAATATTAATGTATTAATTATTGGTGTTAATACAACTATATCTTCAGAATTAATTGACGCCTGCCCTACCCTAAAAATTATTGGCTGCGCAAGTAATTATGTAAATAATATTGATGTTAGTTATGCTATTGATAAAGGCACACATATTATCAATGCCCCAGTAGCCCATGCAGTAGGTGTAGCCGAATTAGTTTTCGCTCATTTACTAGGTATGGTTCGTTTTCTACATCAATCCAACAGAGAAATGCCTTTGGAAGGAGATACTCGATTTACTGAACTTAAAAATCAATTTTCAACTGGAACTGAATTAAGAGGAAAAACACTTGGAATTATTGGCCTAGGTACCATTGGTAAAGAAGTAGCAAAAATAGCTATTGGTTTAGGAATGAATGTAATTGCAACTAGCACTTCTATCAAAAAAGAAACTATCAATATTTCTTTCTTCAACGGAAAGTCAATAACTTTTGAAATTGAAACACAGCCATTAGATTCCTTATTAAAGGCTTCTGACTTCATAACGCTTCATATTCCTCATCAAGAAAGTCAAGTAATTAGTGCTAAAGAAATTGAATTAATGAAAACTGGTGTTGGTATAATCAATACTTCTCAAGGTGGTGTTTTAGATGAAGTAGCGTTAATAAATGCAATTGAATCTGAAAAAGTAAAATATGCTGCATTGGATGTATTTGAAACTGAACCAAACCCCGAAATTCAGTTATTAATGAATCCTGAACTTTCATTATCCCCGCATATTGGTGGAGCAACAATTGACTCACTACATAAAACAGAAAAAGAATTAATTACACAACTTACAAACTATATAGGTAATATCTAATAATTGGCATAATTTTAGTATATTTAGAATTGAGTGATAATTTAAATTAACAAACTAAAACAATATTAAAAATGTCAGGAATATTAGATTTACTAAACAGTGATTTAGGAAAAACAATTATAAGTGGTGTAGCTGGACAATCAGGACAGTCTACTGATAAAACTTCATCAGTATTAACGATGGCTTTACCCGTTTTAATGGGAGCTATGAAACGTAATGCTTCGACTCCAGAAGGCGCAGAAGGATTAATGGGAGCATTATCTGGAAAACATGATGGTTCAATTTTAGATAACCTTGGTGGGTTGTTCGCAGGTGGAGTTGATCAAAACGTTATGGATGATGGTGCTGGTATACTAAGTCATGTACTTGGAGGGTCACAAACTAACGTTACCAATGCACTATCACAAAAATCAGGAATGGATTCTAGTGCTGTAATGGCCATTTTAAAAGTTGCTGCTCCATTAGTAATGGGGTATTTAGGAAAACAGTCTAAACAACAAAATGTAGCTGATTCAAACGGAATAGGAGATTTATTAGGCGGTTTATTAGGTGGTGGCACTGCTGCACCTAAACAACAAAGCTTAATTGAATCATTATTAGATGGTGACGGTGATGGGTCTATCTTGGATGATGTTGCAGGAATGGTTTTAAACTCAGGAGACTCTAAAAAAGGAGGTCTTGGAGGTTTATTAGGAGGCCTTTTCGGAAAATAAACTTCTTTGAAAAATATATTTGAAAGCTGAACTGTTTAGTTCAGCTTTTTTATTTTGTATCTTTATATAAATCTTATTATTGTTATGCAACGCTTATTATATCTCATATTATTTATTTGTATATCCTGTGTTAGTACTGTAACGAATAGCAAATCAGTAAATTATAGTGATAAAGTAGTTATTGAAAATAAAGAGCTGGAGTATGAAGTTATCATTATAGAACCAGGTTTTAGTTCATGGTTGGTAACACAAAAACCAATGTCATATTATTCACAATCAACTCTAGAAATTAAAAATCAATTTTATGTAATCTCATGGAATCAAAGGGCACTACAACCTTTTAATTATAGTCCTAACTTATATGAGATGAGGATTGACTATGATTTCCACATAGATTATGGCTTAGAAGTCAATTATAAACTATTTATGTACTTTACCTATTTTCAACAAAAATACAAGCAAAAACTATAATATAGCACCGGACTTATCTATTTTAATCTATTTTTTATCTTTTTATAAAACGATTGTTTATTTTTGTAGCAAAATTTAATTATGCAAAAGATAAAAGACAGTTGGGAAATTGAAAAAAACTGGCAATTAATTTATCCTATATTAGGAGCTTTAGCACTATTACTTACTGGTTATCTATTGGCTAAAGGTGTCCTTTCAAATTTTTCAGAGGTAAACACTATTCTACTCATTTTCTTAACATTCATCATTGCTTACGGTATTTTAAACATTACATTAAAACTATTTAAAAAACTAGCTATTAAGTGGCAAGTTACCTATCGTTGGGAATTGATTGCTATCTTCTTAGTCTTCTCTGTTACTGGTTCAACAGCTGCTAAAATATCAGGACCTATTATTGAAATACTTAACTTAAAAGAGCTCATTTCAAACTCATTTTTATTTTGGACAATACGAATTTTAATCATCTTTCCTATTTATCAAGTATTGTTAGTTATTGTAGGATGGATCTTTGGGCAATTTAAATTCTTCTGGGCATTTGAAAAGAAAATGCTTAGTAGAATGGGGTTTAAAAAGTTTTTTAGTGAGTAACTATTTAAAAAACATACTAAAGTCAATAACTCTAATAGGACTAGTTTCAGTTTTATTAACACCTTCTGTCCTTAATTTTCTTCATTCATTTGAACATCATAAACATGTAATTGATTGTGATGAAAAAAACAGAACACACTTACACGAAATAGAATATGATTGTAATTTTATACAATTGTATGCTACTCCGCACATCTATGATTCAATTGTTTATTTCCCTTTAAATAAAAATTTTTACAATTATAGTTCTATTCACTCTGGTTACTCAAGTGAATACGTAAATAATATATTTACTGGAAATCATCCTCTCCGAGGGCCACCTGTATTAATATAAATTAAATCAACCCGAATCTAATTTATTTATAAGTACCTAAGTCAATGTTTAGGTATAGAAATTAATACAACAATTACATGAAAAATTTTATTCATCTACTCGTACTATTTATAGGTATGAGTAGTTTTTCACAATACAAAATATCTGGTAATATAACAGACAAAGAAACCTCTAAATCACTTACTGACGTAAATATTTACATCAAATCATTAAACAAAGGAACTACAACAAATTCTGATGGTTTTTATAATATTGAAGACTTGTCTTCAGGTAATTATAAACTTTATATCTCTTATTTAGGTTATCAGGATATTCATAAAGAAATAGAACTAAATTCCGATCTAACTATCAATTTTCAACTACATTCTTCCGCCTTAGAGCTTGAAGGCGTGTTAATATCTGCTCCATTTCATAAGCTACAGAAAGATAACGTTATGAAGGTAGAAAAAATAAAATCTGCTGATTTAACAAATGCAAATAATTTATCGGAACAACTAAGTCAAGTTCCTGGAGTAAATCAAATCAGTACAGGTAGCGGGATAGGAAAACCTGTAATTAGAGGTTTAAGTAGTAATAGAGTTCTTGTATATACTCAAGGTATTCGTTTAGAGAATCAACAATTTGGTGAGGAACACGGAATTGGAGTAAGTGCTGCTGGAATTGAAAGTGTAGAAATCATAAAAGGGCCTGCTTCCCTTCTCTATGGGTCTGATGCAATTGGTGGAGTGTTATTTTTAAATCCAGAACGATATGCTTTCTTGGATTCCTTAGATGTAGATATTTCTTCTAAATATTTTTCTAACACAAATGGGGTAACTACAAATTTCGGACTTAAAAAAACCACTGAGAAACTAAAATTCTTAACTCGCTTCTCACTACAGCAACATGCTGATTATCAATATGAAAATACACGCGTAACTAATTCCCGTTTTTCAGAATATGACTTGAAAACTGGTGTTGGTTTTGGAAATAATAAAATAACTAATGACATACGTTATAACGTCAATTTCAGTCGCTTAGGTATACCTGAAGGAATTAGTACTCAAAATAAAAACATCAAACCTTTATTACCGAATCAATCTATTGAAAATCATGTGATAAGCTCACATACAAAAGTGAACTTAAACAAAGGAAAGCTTGATATGATTTTTGGATATACATTTAACAATAGAAAAGAATTTGAAGAGGAGCATCACCATGAAGGGGAAGAAGAACATGAAGAAGAAGAACACGCTGAAGAAAAGTTAGAACCTGCTTTGGAAATGCATTTAAGCACATTTAATTATAATATTAAATACGAATTTCCAGAAATTAATCATTTCGAAATTATTATTGGATCACAAGGTATGCATCAAAAAAACAAGAATTTTGGGTTCGAAACTTTAATTCCAGATGCTACAACGACTGACGCTGGTATTTTCGGAACATCTCATTACCATTGGAAAAAGTATGCAATACAATTCGGTTTACGTTATGATTATAGAAAAATACAGATCAAACCATTAAATATCGAAAAAAGTTTTAATAGTTTTAATGGAGCAATTGGATTTAAAACTGATTTAACCAACAAAATTACTGGTCGTATTAATCTTGCAAGCGGATTTAGAGCTCCAAATTTAGCTGAGTTAACCTCAGATGGAGAACACGAAGGAAGTAACCGTTATGAAATTGGAGATATTAATTTAACTAATGAACAAAATGTACAATTAGATTTAAACTTAAATTACAATAGTGAACATTTTGAATTTTTTGTAAATGGCTTCTACAACAGTATTAATGACTACATATATCTTACCCCTACATCTGAATCTATTGAGGATGCACAAGTATTTAAGTATTTACAAGAAAATGCTACTCTTTACGGAGGTGAATTAGGAATACACTTACACCCTCACCCATTAGATTGGTTACATATTAGTAGTAATCTCGAAACAGTTACCGGTAAATTAAATAATGGAGCTTATCTACCTTTGATACCTGCCAATTCTATTCACACTAATTTAGCTTTTACAATAACTAAAGATTCTAAGTTGAATACAGATGCATTTATCAGTTTAAAAAATGTGTTCAAGCAACAAAATGTAAGTGGTTCTGAAATTTCTTCAAAAAATTACGACTTAGTTAATTTAGGTATTAATTCAGAATTACAAACAAAAAAAGCTAATTATATATTCAACTTCGGTTTAAATAACCTTTTAAACAAACAATACATCAATCATTTATCAAGGCTAAAAAATGACGGTATTTATAATCAAGGAAGGAATATTATTCTCGGTATGACTATTAAATTATAAAAACACAAAAGGGCTTCTAAAATTAGAAGCCCTTTTTATATTTCAAAATATTTTAACCAACATCAATAATATCGCTACTCGCCTTCTTACCTTTTAATATATATTGATAAATCCATGTTAATGTAAATGTTGGAATAAAATCCAAACCTGGAGCTAGCTCTTCAATTAAACTTACCAAACCAGCAATTTTACCTGTATTTCCTTTATACATACGTGTCATTATCAATGCTGATAATGGCGCCCAAATTACATCTCCAAATTCACCAATTAAGGGTAATGTAAATGATGCCATACCAATGGCATCAAATAAAACTCCTAAAGCCAATTTTTTATATTTATTCTTTTTTCCTGTTTCTGTAGTTGTCATTTATAGTTGTTTATTATTATCACTATTAAAAAATGCAATAAGTATGCCGAAAAACTATCGTTGAATTCACAAAAAACAATCATATAATTTATACAGTTCTAAAATTTCAAATAAGAAATTTATCACATTAACAAATCTTTATTCATTATCTGAAGTTCAACTTCATAAGCTTCAAAAATCAATCCATAATCGGTATCTTTGATTTCCTTAAATTTAAGGAAAAATCAAATACTAACGGTAGCCCTTACCATATTAACTATAAAAACAAATAATCATGTCAGGAAAAGCAAAAATTATTTATACTAAAACAGATGAAGCGCCAGCTTTAGCTACACGTTCATTTTTACCAATTGTACAGGCTTTTACAGCTTCTTCAGGAGTAACTATTGAAACTAAAGATATTTCTCTTGCTGCTAGAATTTTAGCAAACTTTCCTGATTTTTTAACTGAAGAGCAAAAAGTCCCAGATGCTCTAGCAGAATTAGGAGAATTAGCAAAAAAACCAGAGGCAAACATTATCAAGCTTCCTAATATTTCTGCATCAGTACCTCAGTTAAAAGCAGCTATTAAAGAATTGCAAGAACAAGGGTTTGCTATTCCTAGTTATCCTGATGATACAAATACTGCTGAAGACAAAGATGTACAGTCACGATATAATAAAATTAAAGGGTCAGCTGTAAACCCTGTTTTACGTGAAGGAAATTCTGACCGTAGAGCACCAAAAGCTGTAAAAAATTACGCTCGAAAAAACCCACATTCAATGGGAGCTTGGACTTCAGGTTCTAAAACACATGTATCAACCATGAGTGCTGGAGATTTCGCACATAACGAAAAATCTACTACTATTTCAAACGCCACATCTGTAAAAATTGAATTTACTGCTGAAAATGGTGATAAAACTGTTTTAAAAGATAATCTAAACCTATTGCAAGGTGAAATTATCGATACTACAGTAATGAATAAAAAAGCATTAGTTGCCTTTTTAGATGAACAAATAAAAGACTCAAAAGCAAATAACGTGTTGTTTTCATTACACATGAAAGCCACCATGATGAAAGTTTCTGATCCTATCATTTTCGGTCATGCAGTAAAAGTATACTTCAAAAATGTATTCGATAAACATGCTGCTATTTTAGAAGAATTAGGAGTAGATGTTAATAATGGTTTTGGAAATTTATTAGAAAAATTAAAAGAATTACCAGCTGGCAAACGCGCAGAAATTGAAGCTGATATTCAAACTGCATATGCTAACGGACCATCAATAGCAATGGTTGATTCTGACAAAGGAATCACCAACTTACATGTTCCTTCTGATATTATTATTGACGCTTCTATGCCCGCAATGATACGTACTTCAGGACAAATGTGGAATACTGAAGGAAAACAACAGGATACTAAAGCTGTAATTCCAGATAGTAGTTATGCTGGTATTTATACTGCAACTATTGATTTTTGTAAAAAACACGGTGCTTTTGACCCTACAACAATGGGAACTGTTCCTAATGTTGGTTTGATGGCTCAAAAAGCAGAAGAATATGGTTCTCATGACAAGACATTTGAAATGGCTTCTAACGGAACTGTTCGTGTTATTGATGTAAACGGAACTACTTTATTAGAGCATGATGTTGAAACTGGTGATATCTGGAGAATGTGTCAGGTAAAAGATGCTCCTATTCAAGACTGGGTTAAGCTTGCAGTAACAAGAGCTAAAGCTTCTGCTACTCCTGCAGTGTTCTGGTTAGACGAAAACAGAGCTCATGATACTGAATTGATCAAAAAAATAAACACATATTTACCAAATCACGATACAACTGACTTAGACATCAGAATCTTATCTCCTATTGATGCTACTCATTTTACTTTGGATAGAATTAAAGATGGTAAAGATACTATTTCTGTTACAGGAAATGTTTTACGTGATTTCTTAACGGACCTTTTCCCTATTTTAGAATTAGGAACCTCTGCAAAAATGTTATCTATTGTACCTTTAATGAATGGTGGTGGATTATTCGAAACTGGTGCTGGAGGTTCTGCCCCTAAGCATGTACAACAGTTCACTAAAGAAAATCATTTACGTTGGGATTCTTTAGGAGAATTCTTAGCATTAGCTGTTTCTTTAGAACATTTCGGTAATACAAATAACAATTCTAAAGCATTGGTATTAGCGGAAACTTTAGATGATGCTACTGATAAGTTCTTAGATAATAGAAAGTCTCCTTCTCGTAAAGTTGGTGAATTGGACAATAGAGGTTCACACTTCTATTTAGCAACTTATTGGGCTGAAGCATTAGCAAATCAAACAAAAGATAGTGATTTACAAATTTCTTTTTCTAAAGTTGCAAAAGACTTAACTTCACAAGAAGCTACTATAGTAAATGAACTGAATGCCATTCAAGGTAATGCCGTAGAATTAGAAGGATACTATGCTCCATCTGAGGCATTAGTTATTTCTTCTATGAAACCAAGTACTACTTTAAATACGATTTTAGCAAGTATTGCTTAATACTATTTAAATTATATATATTTAAAAAGCTTCTGACTTATCAGAAGCTTTTTGATTTTACTACCTTTACATTATGAAATTCACCAAAACTACCGAACAAGATTCCAAGTATAATGACTTAGAAAACATGACTATTTCTGAGTTATTAACTAATATCAATACTGAAGATAAAACTGTTCCATTAGCTATTGAAAAAGCTTTACCACAAATCGAAAATTTAGTAGCTGAAACAGTTATTAAACTAAAAGATGGAGGTAGAATATTTTACATTGGAGCTGGCACTAGTGGTAGATTGGGTGTTGTTGATGCATCTGAGTGCCCCCCTACTTTTGGAGTGCCTCATGAATTAGTTGTTGGAATAATTGCTGGAGGTGATGATGCCATTAGAAAAGCAGTTGAAAATGCTGAAGATGATACCAAACAAGCTTGGGAAGATTTAAAAAACCACAATATCACTGATAAAGATATAGTAATTGGTATTGCCGCTTCAGGAACAACACCTTATGTAATTGGAGGATTAAATAAGTGTAATGAAAACGGTATTACTACAGGTTGTATTACTTGTAATCAGGGTAGTCCATTAGCGTTAACTGCAAATTTTCCAATTGTAGTTATTGTTGGTCCTGAGTTTGTAACAGGAAGCTCACGTATGAAGGCAGGTACTGCACAGAAATTAGTATTGAATATGTTATCTACTGCAAGCATGATCCAATTAGGAAAAGTAAAAGGTAATAAAATGGTGGATATGCAACTCTCCAATGATAAATTGGTAGAACGTGGTACACAAATGATTATGAATTCATTACATATTAATCACGATTTAGCACAAGAACTTTTATTAAAACACGGATCGGTTCGTAATGCAATAATATTTTATAATGATGAGAACAAATAAAGAAGTTTTATCAAAAGGAATAAAATTTATGGCGATAGCCTTATTTTTTATGTTTTCTGGACCATTTTTATTACACTTAGGATTTAAATTGCGTAATTTCCTTACTATAGGTATTGCTGGACTATTTTGCATAGCAGCAATATTATTAACAATGAAAGGTTTACATACAATTATAAAAGCTTTATTTAACGACTAATATTATTTATTACCTTTTGAGGTGTTGTTGGATTATACCCAAAAGTTTTATCTTCTATTACAATATTAAAAGCGAATAATAATTGCGAAACTATAGCATAATGATGAATAGTATGTGAATTTGCTTGAACCAAAACAGCATACAAATTGGTTGGTATTAAAACTTTCCCTAGTCCCAAATCATCAACAAGCTCATATTTATCTTCTAAATCATAGTTCAAATAATTCTCTAATTCAGCTAAAACTTTTTTTATTTCTGTTTTAGCGAAGTATAAATCAATTTCAATAGCAGTATTACGCTCTCTATCTGTTAAATCAATTAGATAATTATTTAGTCCTTTAAAAATTGAAAAATAAAAATCTAATATATGTCTGATATGACTACCTATACTTGAGTAAAAAGGGCCTACAGAATCATCTATATAATTTGATTCAGGTATATTCTCTAATAAAATTAGTGATTTTTGTAAGGTATTTTGAAGTGAAGAAATAAGGTGTTTATTCATATAAAACTGAAGATAATTAATTTAGCTGAATCTTAGTCAGCAAACACTAAAAAACTTACATAATAAACTCTCGATTATGTTTTTTTTTGACAATTACTTCTATTTAATAGATATGTCTATATTCTTTAAGTTTAGATCAAAAAAAATCCTCATCAAATAAATGATGAGGATGTTTTAAAGAAGGCGGCGACCTACTCTCCCACATAACTGCAGTACCATCGGCGCTAATGGGCTTAACTTCTCTGTTCGGAAAGGTAAGAGGTGAGCCCCATTGCTATAACCACCTTAAGTTTTAAGTG
>Ga0209291_1001418_pt1 | contig 21331 bp, 20 predicted proteins | sample GOMGulsemesocosm_FD_184633 | JGI IMG/M metagenome (GOLD analysis project Ga0209291, IMG submission 184633) | Methane-oxidizing microbial communities from mesocosms in the Gulf of Mexico - GOM9B Gulf of Mexico (SPAdes) (version 2) | ecosystem: Environmental > Aquatic > Marine > Cold seeps...
CGTTGTTTCGCTAAGCGGATGCAAACTTACAACCTTTTTCCTTACTCACAATGTTTTTAAATCTTTTTTTTAGAAAGTTTTTTAACTCTTAAAAACAAACTCAAAAACCACACCTTTTAAAGAACTTATTAGCGAAACAAACTGTTTCGCTAAGCGGATGCAAACCTACAACCTTTTTATTTCCTCACAATGCTTTTTTGAATATTCTTTAAAGTTTTTTAACTTCTCTAAACTTACTTAAAACACTCTAGTCAATGAACTTTTTCGCTACTAAAACCTCGTCCTAAACTCAGCCGTTTTGCGGGTGCAAATATACTACCTTTCTCTCCTAACAACCTAACTTTTTAATGCGTTTTTTTGAAGTGTTTTTACAGCTTTACCGTAAGCGTTGAAAATGTGCGAGTTGATTATTGTAAAACACTTTATTTTGTGGTAAGAAAAACAACTTTCCTAAGACGACTAGCATATCATTTCGCTATCATTCATAATTACATATCAAAAACACAACCTTACAATAATAGATAGCAATGTGATTTTCAGTAAAACCGACATTACTTCACTACAATCTATCATCTAATTCTAAAAACAGCTACTACATTTGACCACATAAATGACAATCCTAAAGTATTACTTATGCAACTCCCTTATCATCGAATTAGTTAATCTTTACAAAAATGACACTTTTTTACTTTTAATAGTAATACTGTTTTGCGTTAGCGATAGCAGTGACATCCTTTTTCGTTTTTAAAAAACAAATTCACAACTGAGCGAAACCGATATTCATAGATTAACTAGCCTATTAACACCATACACAACGAAAAAAATATAGCGGATAGCGCGACCTGAAGTGACAACGAAAAGGGACGCCCAAATCAAGAGTCAATATAAAATTTTCAAAAAACAACAACTAATTACTACCCAATAATCACAAATGCCAAAAAAAGCTTCACTCTATTCATAATGATGCACATTAAAAAAGCCGCTCCTTTACGGAACGGCTTCAATATATAAATACTAATTTTTATACCTTATTATATACCTACATAATTACTAGGTGTAATTTGTTTTAATTCATTTTTAATTTCACCAGAAACCTCTAATGTATCAATGAAATTCGCAATAGAATTTTTATTGATTTTCTCATTAGTCCTAGTCAACCCTTTTAAAGCTTCATACGGATTAGGATATCCTTCTCGTCTTAATATGTTTTGAATCGCTTCTGCCACTACCGCCCAATTGTTTTCTAAATCTTCTGCAAACTTAGACTCATTCAATAATAATTTATTCAATCCTTTCAATGTAGATTGGAATCCAATTAACGTATGACCAAAAGGAACTCCTACATTACGCAATACTGTACTATCGGTTAAATCACGCTGCAATCTTGATATTGGCAACTTAGCTGACAAATGCTCAAAAATAGCATTTGCAATCCCTAAATTCCCTTCTGAATTTTCAAAATCAATAGGATTAACCTTATGTGGCATTGCTGAAGAACCAACTTCTCCTGCTTTAATTTTTTGTTTAAAGTACTCCATTGCTACATACTGCCAGATATCCCTATCTAAATCAATAATAATGGTATTTATTCTTTTTAAATTATCAAATAAAGCCGCCATATGATCATAGTGCTCAATTTGAGTCGTTGGGTATGAGTGATACAACCCTAAACTATTTACAAATTTAGACCCGAAATCTTTCCAATCGATATTTGGGTATGCTACTTTATGTGCATTATAATTCCCTGTTGCACCACCAAACTTAGCTGCACTAGGGATATCGTTTAATAAATTAAACTGCTCTTTTAAACGAACTACAAAAACTTCAATCTCTTTTCCTAAACGCGTAGGAGAAGCTGGCTGACCATGAGTTCTTGCTAACATTGGAATATGTGCCCATTCAGAAGCCAATTCAGACAATCTGTTTAACAACGCTGTATACTCAGGAATATACACATCACCAATAGCTTCTTTTAAAGATAACGGAATAGCTGTGTTATTAATATCTTGAGAAGTTAACCCAAAATGAATAAACTCCTTGTATTGTGATATATTTAATGTATCAAATTGTTCTTTAATAAAATACTCAACAGCTTTTACATCATGATTCGTTACTTTTTCAATATCTTTTATTGCTTGAGCATTTTCAGCTGTAAAGTTTTTATAGATATCACGTAAACTACCAAACAATGAATTGTCAAAATCTTTTAACTGAGGTAAAGGAGTTTCACATAATGCTATAAAGTATTCAATCTCTACTAATACTCTATATTTTATCAATGCTTCTTCAGAAAAATAAGGTGCTAAATTAGCTGTTTTACTTCTGTATCTACCATCAATTGGAGAAACTGCATTTAAAGCTGTAAGTGTCATTTTGTTGTGTGTTTTTTAATAAGGCGCAAAGATACGGAACACTACAAAATAATGATACTCTTTTTTAAAATGATTATATGTAAATTGAATTCTACAATAAAAAAGTATCTTTAAACTATTATTCATTTGAATTACACACGCCATGTTAAAAAAAGCAATTATTGCACTCCTTATATTATTCATCATTGCACAATGTTTCAACCCTCAAAAAAACGAATACACCAGTACACCTGAAAGCGATTTCATTTTAACAGAAAAACCACCTCTACAATTAGCCTCTATTTTAAAAGAATCATGCTATGATTGTCATTCCAATAACACAAGATACTCATGGCACGACAGAATAACCCCTGTTAATTTTTGGGTAAACAGACACATTGAGCACGGTAAAGAAGAACTAAACTTCTCATTATGGAGTCAATACAGCGCAAAAAGGAAAGTACACAAATTAGAAGAGTGCATTGAAATGATTAATAACCAAGAAATGCCATTGGAATCATACCTATTAACTCATGGTGAAGCTAAATTATCTGACACAGAGATTAAAACATTAACTGACTGGATTACCTTCTTGAAAATCAAACATGAAATAACCGATTTACCTCAATAAATGAAGCATCAACACAAACTAATCCTTCTTTGCTCTATTGCTATTATTGGAATTATCGTAGTTTTTTCAATGCCACCAATTGCTCAAGATACAAACTATCATAATTTCACTGACTCATTCCAACTATTCAATATTCCTAATTTCTATAATGTTATTAGCAATATTGGATTCATCATACTAGGGGTTTTCGGACTTATCAAAACCCTACCTAAGAACAACAAAAATAACTTGCTTTACTTTTTAATTGGAGGTATATTTTTAACAGGTATCGGTTCAGGCTACTACCACTGGAACCCCAATAACATTACTTTAGTTTTTGACCGATTACCCATGGTGATTGTTTTTATGACATTTTTTACTTTTATCATTTCAAATTACATCACTCCTAAAAACTATAAAACTTACTTTTCTTTGCTTTTAGGAACAGGAATCATAAGCGTATTATACTGGTGCTATACCGAAAGCTTAGACACTGGAGACTTAAGACCATATGCATTAGTTCAGTTTCTACCAATGCTATTAATCCCAATAATTCTTCTTCTGTACAAAAAAAGAAACAACAACTCTTATTACATCTTTCCAGTACTAGTATTTTACGCCCTAGCAAAACTATGCGAGCACTTTGACAAACTCATCTATACCGTTTTAAAAGAAAATATTAGTGGACATTCCATTAAACATCTTTTTGCAGCAGTTGCCGCCTATTACATTTATAAATGGATGCACTCTCTACAAAAGGACAGTTAACAATTCTTCCACTCCTTTAGAAGCTACTTCTTTTATTATAGTAAGATTATTGAAATCAGACTCTTTTATCGACGGTTTTGGGTCTATGAAATAAATTGACGTACCAGGTTTTACATAGTTCACCAATCCTGCAGCAGGATACACCTGCATAGAAGTTCCTATTATTACAAGAATATCAGCCTTCTCCACAAACTCCAAAGCTTGGTCAATCATAGGAACTGCTTCTCCAAACCAAACTATATGTGGTCGAAGCTGAGATTTCTCTTTACATAAATTACCTAAAATTAAATCATCTTCCCAATCATATACTAAGCACTCATTTTTCGTGCTGCGCACTTTTCGAAGTTCTCCATGCAAATGTAATACTGACTTACTTCCTGCTCGTTCATGTAAATCATCAACATTTTGAGTTATTATATGCACATTAAATTTCTCTTCTAACTTTTTTAGGCTAAAATGTCCTTGATTTGGCTCCACAGACTTCAACTGAGCTCTTCGTTGATTATAAAAATCAAGCACCAACTCTGGATTATTATAAAACCCTTCAGGCGAAGCCACCTCCATTACATCATGACCTTCCCACAAACCATCAGCATCACGAAAAGTAGCAATACCACTTTCTGCACTCATTCCAGCCCCCGTTAATACTACTATGTTTTTCATGTTGGTTTTTTTTTACAAATAGATTTTCAAAAAGGATTACCATAACCAACAAAACACTTCGACAAGCTCAGTGTGACAATTTGTAGAAACGATTTTGAACTTTATTTTCACCTCACAAAGACCAATTCGTTTTTATCTATATTAGAATATTCTTCAGAAAAAGAATAGCCTTCATAGTTAAACCCTTTTAAATCTTCGATAGATTTTGCATTTGTATCAATTATATAACGCACCATTAATCCTCTAGCTTTTTTAGCGAAAAATGAAATTACTTTTAATTTATCATTTTTCCAATCTTTAAATATTGGCGTAATTACTGGTGACTTCAACTCCTTTACATTAACCGCAGAAAAATATTCATTGCTTGCTAAGTTCACAAACAACTCTTCATCTTGTAATTCTGAGTTTAATTTCTCTGTAACCAAAGGCTTCCAATATGAGTGCAGATTTTTAGAATCTCCTACTGAAAATTTAGTTCCCATTTCTAATCGATAAGCCTGCATTAAATCTAACGGCTTTAGCACACCGTATAATCCAGACAAGATTCTAAGAGAACTTTGTAATTGTTCAATTTTATTTTTAGGTAAATTATATGCATCCAGCCCCGTATACACATCTCCATTAAACGCATATACTGCTGGACGAGCATTTTCAGAAGTAAATGGCAATTTCCAATCTTGATTTCTCTGCCAATTCAAGTCAGACAACTTTTCTGAAATTTTCATCAACCTAGATAACTCTTTAGATGATTCTTTTTTTAATAATCCGTTTATTTTTTTGGCTTCTTTTAAAAATGAAGCTTCAGAATACTTTACTGTAGGTAGTTTAGATTCAAAATCTAAAGATTTTGCTGGAGATATTACTATTTTCATTTCTTACACCAATTTATTAAAATCAAAGTTACCAAAGCTGAAACAAAAAAAGATACCTTTTACAGTATCTTTTCCCCACCAGTGGGTTTTATATTCTTATATATGTTCCTACCCTAAAATCATTACGCAATGGGATTACCTAAATAAACTATCCCCATAACTCTCTATGCTTCGCATAAGCTCTCCACTTATCAAAACATTCCAACATATCATCTGGAGTTTCTGTGGTAAAACTCATTTTCTCTCCAGTTGTAGGATGTACAAATCCTAATGTTTTTGCATGTAGCGCTTGACGCGGTAAAATCTTGAAACAGTTATCTACAAACTGCTTGTATTTTGTAAAAGTTGTTCCTTTTAATATTTTTTCTCCTCCATAACGAGAATCATTAAATAAGGTATGTCCAATATGTTTCATGTGTACACGAATTTGATGTGTACGTCCAGTTTCTAACTGACACTCCACCAAAGTAACATAACCAAAACGCTCTATGACTTTATAATGCGTAATAGCCGGCTTACCATATTCCGCTTCATCTCCATAATAAACCGTGTTTTGTAATCTGTTTTTATGATGCCTACCAATGTTTCCGTCAATAGTACCTTCTTCATCTTCAACATTCCCCCACACTAATGCATGGTATTTACGTTCAGAAGTTTTATCGAAAAATTGTTTCGCTAAATGAGTCATTGCATGCTCCGTTTTAGCCACCACCAACAAACCACTAGTATCTTTATCTATTCTGTGTACCAAACCAGGTCGCTCATCAGAATTTTTAGGCAAATTCTCAACATGATGAATCAATGCATTAATCAATGTGCCAGAGTAATTTCCATGACCAGGGTGCACCACCATACCTGCTGGCTTATTCACTACTAATAAATCATCATCTTCATACACTATATCCAAAGGAATATCCTCTCCAACTAATAAATTTTCATAAGGAGGGTGCTCAAACATTACTCTTACTACATCATGTCCCTTTACTTTATAATTAGACTTAACTGCCTTATCATTTACATAAATATTACCATCTTTCGCAGCTTGTTGAATTTTATTACGAGTAGCATTTTCAATAAAGTTCATTAAAAATTTATCTACACGTAATGGTTCTTGACCTGCAGTAGCAGTAAACGAGTGATGTTCGTACAATTCCTTATTTGGTCCTACTTCTTCTTGATTCTCTATCATATCTATTTTACTACATCAACATTATTATCCGATTCAGCCTTAGGCTTATCACCATAATTTAATTTTCCATCACCTAATACTAAATCAATTATCGAAGTATATGGCAACTTATCATCTTTATTTATTTTTTTTCCCTTGTGCAACATATCAATTACTGCATCCTTAGCAAAATATGGTTTATACGTAACTTTTCCAATTTTAAACCCTATAGCATTTAATGTACTTTCTGCCTCACGTTTAGTTTTGTCCTTTAAATTCGGAATACGCACCAACCTATATTCAGATTTATTTACTGTTACATAAATTTTTCTACCAACCTTTACTTTTGATCCAGCTACAGGGCTTTGCTCTACAATTGCTTCCTTTTCATATTTTGGATTGTAATCTTTATACTCAATATCACCTAAAGTTAATTCCCTTTCGTCTAAAAGATTTTTTGTGATTTCTAACTTTTTCCCTTCTAAATTAGGCACTTCAGTAAATTCATCATGGTTTGTTGTATTTGCCATCCATTCTCTAAACGCAAACAAAAGCAACAAAAACACAACTATAGCTAAACCTATTTGTTTTAAAAAAGTTTTACTAAAAATAAATTTTAAAAGACCCATACTATTTATTTAGACGACAAATATAATAATAGTATTTTTGTTAGCATACATTATACCTTATAATGACATTTTTAATTCAACTATTTGCACCTAATGAAAAACATTGCAATACTAATGGGCGGATATTCTAGCGAATATCAAATTTCCTTAAACTCAGGAAATGTTGTTTATAATAACATAAAAGATACTTGTAACGCTTACAGAGTTCATTTATTCAAAAGCAAATGGGTATATGTTGATGAGTTTAAAAATGAGCACCCTATCAATAAAGGTGATTTTTCAGTAACTATTAACAATATTAAAATCAGTTTTGATTGTGTATTCAACACCATACACGGAACACCTGGTGAAGATGGCCACATGCAGGCATACTTTGCTTTATTAGAAATCCCGCAGACAAGTTGTGAGATGTATCAATCCGCATTAACTTTTAATAAACGTGATTTATTATCTGTATTACGCCCTTATGGAATTGCCATGGCAACATCGGTTTATTTCAATGAAGGTGATAAAATTGACGTGAATCAAATTATTGAAAAAGTTGGCTTGCCATGTTTTATTAAAGCTAATAGAGCTGGCTCCAGTTTTGGGGTAACTAAAGTATACAAAAAAGAAGATATACCTGATGCTATTACCACTGCTTTAAAAGAAGATTCTCAAATATTAATAGAATCATTCCTAGACGGAATTGAAGTGTCAGTCGGTGTAATTACTTACAAAGGTAAAACTAAAGTATTACCTGTTACAGAAATTGTGTCAGAAACTGACTTTTTTGACTACAAAGCAAAGTACGAAGGATTATCACAAGAAATAACTCCTGCAAGAATTTCAACTGAACAAACTGCATCCGTTAGCAAAGTTGCTAAAGAAATCTATGAATTACTAGAGATGAGTGGCTTATCTCGTTCTGATTTTATTTTTCACAACGGTACACCTCATTTTATTGAAATAAATACCAATCCTGGGTTATCAGAAGAAAGTATTATTCCAAAACAAGCAAAAGAAGCTGGTATTTCATTAAAAGAATTGTTTATGAATACCATTAAAGAAGCAATAATTAAGGTCAAAATAAATTTTTAAAATTCTATCTACTATTAATAACGTAACTTTACCAAACATAAGATTCCCGTTTACTTGGGAATTATAAAAACAAGTTTTTATAATGAAAAAAGCAGTTTTTCCTGGGTCGTTTGACCCTATAACTTTAGGACATCAAGATATCATTCTAAGAGCACTACCATTGTTTGATGAAATAGTCATCGCTATTGGGATAAATGAGGCTAAAAAATACATGTTTACTCCTGAAGAACGTGTTGATTTTATAAAGGAGACTTTCAAAAACGAATCAAAAATTACCGTAACCACCTATAAAGGATTAACCATAGATTACTGCAAAGAAGTAAATGCCACCTATATGTTACGTGGACTTCGTAACCCTGCAGATTTTGAGTTTGAAAAAGCAATAGCTCAAACCAACAGAAAATTATCAGGAATAGACACTTTATTTCTATTAACAAGCGCAGAAACTTCATACATCAGCTCAAGTATTGTAAGAGATGTACTTCGTAACGGTGGGGATTTCACCATATTAGTACCTGACAGTGTAAGAGTAAAATAGTATCATTTAAACACAAGTATACTATATGCTATTTAACTCTATAGAATTTGCCTTATTCCTTCCTCTTGTTTTTATAGCATATTGGTTTATTGCTCCAAAAAACTTAAAAGCTCAAAACATCATAATTTTACTTTCAAGTTATGTGTTTTATGGATGGTGGGATTGGCGTTTTTTAATCTTAATAATTTTTAGCTCAGTAATTGATTATAGTATTGGGTTAAAGCTTTCAGAAACTACAAATCAAAAGAACAGAAAACTGCTCTTATATACAAGTCTTTTTGTTAACCTTGGGCTACTTGGCTTTTTCAAATATTACAATTTCTTTTTAGAAAGTTTTTCTGATGCTTTTACTTTATTCGGACAATCACTTGAAATATCAAGATTAGATATCATCTTACCGGTAGGAATCAGTTTTTACACCTTCCAAACACTAAGCTACACCATTGATATTTATCGCAATAAAACAGAACCAACAAAAGACATTGTTTCATTCTTTGCTTTTGTAAACTTCTTTCCGCAATTAGTAGCTGGACCTATTGAAAGAGCTGTGAATTTACTACCACAATTCCAAAGAAAAAGGGCTTTTAACTACTCAATAGCCATAGATGGTTTACGTCAAATATTATGGGGGTTATTCAAAAAGATAGTCATTGCAGATAACTGTGCTAAACACGCCAATATTATTTTCAATAATTCAGAAGAATACTCTGGAAGCACCTTAGCTTTAGGTGCATTATTTTTTGCTTTTCAAATATATGGTGACTTTTCTGGATACTCTGATATAGCAATAGGAACATCCAGACTATTCGGTATTAATCTTAAGAAAAATTTTGCTTTTCCATATTTCTCTAGAAACATTGGAGAATTCTGGAGAAGATGGCATATATCACTTTCTACATGGTTCAAAGATTACTTATATATTCCACTAGGAGGAAGTAAAAATAATCAATGGATTACTATCAGAAATATCATGATTATTTTCCTTGTAAGTGGATTTTGGCACGGAGCCAATTGGACTTTTCTTACTTGGGGTTTTATAAATGCTTGTTATTTTATCCCACTTCTATTAACAAAAAGAAATAGAAAACATATGGGCACTTTGGCTCAAGGAAGACTATTCCCTTCTATTAAAGAGTTTTTACAAATAGGAACCACTTTCACTCTTACAGTTTTGGCTTGGATTTTCTTTAGAGCAGAAAATATAAAACACGCCGTGGCCTATATTTCTGAAATATTTTCCAAAACAATATTCGACTTTCCAATATTCCCTAACAGATATAGTGCACTAACCACATTAGTACTAATTATATTTTTTATTACTATTGAATGGATCGGCCGAGATTCCGAATACGCAATAGAGAAATTCGGAGAAAAAAGAAGCAGAAGTTTTAGATGGACACTATACTATAGCATTATTGTATGTATTATTGTATACGGAGCAAGCCAACAAGAATTTATATATTTTCAATTTTAAATATGAAACGTTTATTTTTCAATCTACTAATTTTCGTTAGCCCTTTTGTTATTTTATGGGGGATAACAGATTTTTTTTACACAAAAAGCGGAGGGGACTTGAGTAGGCTAGGTAAAGTAAATATTAATAAAAATTATAGACTGAAATTTGAAGCCGATTTTAACAATTCTCAGAAGTTTCAAAATTTCTCTCAATTAAATTTAAACAAAACTAACACATTCAACATATTAACCATTGGAGATTCTTTTTCTCAACAAAATGCTCATGGATACCAAAATTACATTGAAAACCAAAAAAACATATTAAATTTTAACACGCAAGCTTATAACTTACCAACAACAAACCCCATTGATTTAGCCTACAAGCTATCAAACGGAAATGTTTTTAATAATCTAAAAATAAATTTTTTAATACTTCAATCAGTTGAAAGAAGTATTATCACCCGAAATAATGAAGTAGACTTACATTCAGGATACACCATAGAAAGAATAAACAGTTTCAAAAAGATTGAACGTCAGAAAAAATCTTTCTTTTACCATATACAATTCTCTGACTACTTAAAATTCCCCATTTACAATATTCTTTACCGCTTTGTAGACAACGCTGTTTTCTCTCCTGTCTACCAAAAAAAAATCAACAAAAATCTCTTTTCATCTAATAACAAATTATTATTTTTAAAAGATGATCTTTCAGCTTTGAAACATAACAACAATATAAAAAACCTTAAAAACCTTAATAAAAACCTTAATATTCTTGCTGAAAAATTAAAAAAACAAAATATCACACTAATCGTTCTTCCATGTCCTGACAAATACGACATTCATTATGACTATATCACAACTAAGAACACCCCAAAGCCTTTGTTTTTTAATCATATGAAAGATTTAAGAAAAGATTACATTTACATTGACTCTAAAAAAAAACTAAAGACACACATAGATAATGGAATTAAAGATGTTTATTTTGTTGACGATACACACTGGTCCCCTATAGGTGCTAAAATAATAGCTAACTCAATATCTAAAGCTATTCAAAAGAGCAATTATTAAAACTACCACAACTTGACTTTCTAGTATAAAAAAAAAACTAACTTCGTTTAACAACCAATAAAAAGAATTAAAACTCCTTTTTACTTAAGCATCTTACGCAATTAAACAAACCCTAATCTAAAATGAAAACTGTATCAAAAAGCAATAACATCATATTATTGATTGGAAATGGATTTGATTTATCTCATAATTTAAAGACAAGCTATAATGATTTTGCTACTTGGTTTATTCATAAAATTGAAAAAGAAATCAAGACTTTTTTAACGACAAAAAATACTACAGATTTTTTAAAAGGTGACTTCTTTAATTTTATTAATAGAAAACAATATCGATACGGCATTTTTCAGCCAGATGAAATTGATATTGTTATTAGACAATATTTTAATAATTACACAAATGACTCTTTAAACGAACTATTAAATAATAATTCAGATAAAATCCGAACTATTATATCTAATAATTTTTTGGGTAAATTATATAATAATCAATACACAAATTGGTTTGATATAGAAAATGCTTATTTTCAAGAACTAATTAGATTAAAGAAACTATATCTAGCTGATAATTCTAAATATATCAAACAAGTAAAAAGACTCAATAAAGAATTAATAGAAATCAAAAACTACCTGAAAGAATATTTAAGTACTATTGAGTTAAATCATAACCCGGAAATAGATAACTTTTTTAACACCATAAAAGTATTTGATGATTCAAATTATAATATATTTATAATTAACTTTAATTATACTAGAACTATTGGAAATTACTTTTCGGAATTAATCGATGGAATTACAAACCTCAAAAATGTAAACATTAATTATATACACGGTAATTTAATACATGACAATATTGTTTTTGGATATGGCAACGATAAACATAAGGAATATCAAGAAATAAAGGATTTAGAAGCAAATGATTTTTTGGAAAATTTTAAAACTTTTGCATATCTAAAAAATAATAATTATCATAAAATTTATGATAACATTCTAGATAACAATAGTGTAAAAGATTTTGTGGTTTTTGTTTTAGGTCATTCTTTAGGAACAACTGACAAAACATTATTAGAAGAAATATTCAATAATGATAAATGTAAAAAAATCCATTTATTTAAAAGATCTGACCTATCTGAAAATGAAAATAAAGTCAAAAAATCATTTGACAACTTAGTTTTTTCAGCAAGTAGGATACTTAGAAATGAGAAAGATTTACGTAAAAAAATATTAAATTATGAGGAAAGTGATTTTTTTCCCTGATAATTAGCACAATGAAATAAATAACTGCAGAGCACCGTATATAATTTATTGCTAGCACTAGCCTGCTTACGACAATCTTCACGGTTTTTCTATTTGATTTGTATTTTAGTACTTAAACACGCAACAAACCGTTAAACGACACTTAAAAAAAGCCTCAATTGTATTTTTACAATTGAGGCTTTTTAATCATTAAATGCAATTAACTTTTTAAATAAAATCTCCTTTTGCCATTACATGGTAACGAGGATCATCTATCCCTTCTTCAATAACATCCATAAATTTAGGAGAAGCTTTTACCATTAAATTTTTACAATCCTCAGAAAGATGTTTTAATTTAACTTGTTTTCCAGCTTTCTCGTATTTCTCTATTAAATTAAACAAAGCTTCTAAAGCTGAATGATCTGATATACGAGATTCTAAAAAGTCTATTTCTACTTTTTCAGGATCATTTTTAACATCAAACTTCTCGTTAAATGCTTGTATGCTCCCAAAGAATAACGGCCCGAATATCTCATAAACCTTAGTGCCATCATCTTTTATTCGTTTACGAGCTCTAATTTTCTTTGCATTTTCCCAAGCAAATACTAAGGCTGAAATAATTACCCCTACAAATACCGCTATAGCTAAATCATACACTACTGTAACAGCCGAAACAATAATTAATACTGCCGCATCAGCCTTGGGTATCTTCTTTAATATTCTAAAACTTGACCATGCAAAAGTTTCAATTACCATCATAAACATTACCCCTACTAAAGCAGCTATAGGTACTTGTTCTATTAACTTATCAGCAAAAAGAATGAATGACAACAAAGTAACCGCCATCATAATTCCTGATAAACGCCCACGACCACCGTTATTAATATTAATCACTGTTTGGCCAATCATACCACAACCTCCAGTACCACCAAATAATCCACTTACAATATTTCCAGCTCCTTGAGCTACACATTCACGATTTCCTTTTCCTCTAGTCTCAGTTAATTCATCCACTAAATTCATTGTCATTAACGTTTCTATCAAACCAACAGAAGCTGCTAAAAAAGCAAATGGCGCTATAAACTTTAAGGTATCTAAATTAATTGGTAAGTTTTGCCATAATTCTAAATTAGGAGTTGGGAACTCACCTTTTAAACCTGTACCACCTCCTTCAATTATATACGAACCTACTGTACTTACATCTAAACCAGTAAATACAACTATAAGTGTCGTAATTAATATAGCTGTTAACGCTGCAGGTATTTTTTTAGTCAGCTTAGGCAAACCCCAAATAATCCCCATTGTTAAAACAACTAAACCAATCATAGTGTACAATTCAGCTCCATGCATATACTCATTAATATATCCCTTAACACCTTCAGCAGATATTTGTGATTTTTTATGTGTAAACATTTTTACTTGCGCCCAGAAAATCACAATAGATAATCCATTCACAAACCCCATCATAACAGAATGTGGTATTAAGCGCACAAATTTACCTAATTTGAACACCCCTGCTAATATTTGAATAACCCCCATTAAAACAACACAAGCCATTAAATAAAATATTCCCATATTTTCTACTGGCTGATCGAATAATATTCCTTTTGTATGCCCTTCTGCAATCATTGCTACAAAAATAACAGCAACGGCTCCAGCTGCTCCAGAAATTAATCCCGGACGCCCTCCAAAAACGGCCGTAATCAATCCAATCATAAATGCACCCGATAATGCCATTAACGGATTAATTTGTGCTACGAATGCAAAAGCAACAACTTCAGGTATCATTGCTAATGAAACCGTCATTCCTGCTAATATATCATTTTTTGCGTTTGCGGAGTGTTTTCGTACTAATGCATTCATATATGTTAACTTCTATTATTACAGTTAGTTAGCATCAAACTAACCAATTTATTTAAGCGTGCAAAAATAGTGTTATTTATAAACTAAACAACACTATTATCATATTGATTCTTTATTTTTGAATTATTATTATTTCTAGTATACTGAATCAACAATCCTTATCAAAATTGAATAATACATTTATGAAAAAAGCCTTTTGTTTTCTGACAACAACTCTTTTATTGCTTTCATGTAATTTACCTAGTGAGAAACCATATTTTGACTTTGAAACACATTTTGAAAATTCAGATGGAGAAGAAACTGCTACCTACAAGCAAGTTATCAATTTTTATAAAGCTTTAGCTGAAACATATTCTGAAATAAAATTGGAAACAATTGGTGAGACTGACTCTGGAGAGCCACTACACTTAGTTTGGTATAGTTCTGGCGGAAAATTTAATGACACCAAAAAGAGTAGCTTATTAATCAATAACGGCATTCACCCTGGAGAATCTGATGGTATTGACGCTACAATGATGCTTTTTAGAGATTTGGTTAATGGAAAACTTATACCTCCAAAAAACATAATCATTGCAACCATTCCTATTTATAATGTAGGTGGTAGTTTAAATAGAAATTCTACCACAAGGGCAAACCAAAATGGCCCAAAAGAATACGGCTTTAGAGGTAACGCTAGAAATTATGATTTAAATAGAGATTTTATAAAATGTGATACTAAAAACGCAAAAACTTTTACTGAAATATTTCACAAAGTATCTCCTGATGTTTTTATTGACAATCACGTAAGTAATGGTGCTGACTATCAATACACCTTAACGCACTTATTCACTCAACACAATAAATTAGGCGGGAAATTAGGCGCTTATTTACATGAGCAATTAATGCCAGGCCTTGAACGTGAATTACAAAAAAAACTGCTCGATATTACGCCGTATGTTAACGTTTGGGGAACTACTCCGGAAAAAGGTTGGTCACAATTTATGGATTACCCAAGATACTCAACAGGGTACACAACTTTATTTAACACATTAGGTATGATGGTAGAAACACATATGCTAAAACCATACAAAAAACGGGTTGAACAGACCTATGAATTAATGAGTTCCATGATTTCCTTAATTGACCACGATTATAAACAAATTAAGATTCTAAGAAATAACCAATATACAAACAACTTAAATTCTAAAGAATATGTTTTGGATTGGGTAATAGATTCTACCAAAGCAAGCACCCTAGATTTTAAAGGGTATGAAGGCTCTTATATTGACAGTAAAGTAACAAACGGGAAACGTTTATTTTACGATCAAAAAAAACCGTTTACAAAAGCAATTCCCTATTATAATTATATGAAACAAAAAAATACAGTTGCAATTCCAGCTACTTATATAATTCCGAAAAATTGGCATAAAGTTATTGATTTATTAAAACTGAATCAAGTAGTATTTTCTCAAATAAAAGAAGACACGTTTATTGAGGTAGAAAGCTACAAAATTGCTTCATACGAAACAGTAAAACTACCTTATGAAGGACATTATTTACATTATAATACCAGAATTAAATCTACAAATCAAAAAATATTTTTTAGAGAAGGAGATTATATTATAAACACAAAACAAAAAGCAATTCGCTATTTAATGGCTACCTTGGAACCTGAGGCACCAGATTCATTTTTTAATTGGAATTATTTTGATACCATTTTACAACAAAAAGAACATTTTTCTGCTTATGTTTTTGAAGATAGAGCTGAAAGTATTCTGAAGAACAATTCAAAACTCAATGCTGAGTTTCAAAATAAAAAATCTATAGATACTGAGTTTTCAAAAAACGAATATAAACAACTAGATTGGATATATAAAAACAGTAAACATTACGAAGGCGCTCATTTACAATACCCAATATATAGGATAAAATAAAACCTACAAACTTGCTAAATACTTTTCTGTAAGTAACACAACATTGGAATAAGAATTCCCCATTGCTGCCTTTGCTTGCGCATTGGTTTTCCAGACCGCTTGAGTTATCCCTTCTTCTATTTGCGGTTTTAATTCTCCAGTATAATCAGTATTCATTAAATACCAATATGTGATCTTTAAATTATACTTCCCTTTATTCTTATAAATATGATAGGTTTCCTGAAGAAACCGATTAATTGATAGGTTTTCAACCCCAGTTTCCTCCTCTACTTCTCTCAAAGATGTAGTTTCTATATCTTCCCCTTTTTCTGCACGACCTTTAGGTAAATCCCATTTTTCATTTCGTTCAATAAAAAGAAGCTCATCTTTTTCATTTTTCACCAATCCTCCACCAGCATTTATATAACCCATCCTATCTTTAAAAATAGAAAGTAATTTATCCGATTCAGGATGATACAAATAAACCTCACTAAAATCATTACGTTGTAATTTTCGTATAACATAATCCATATCAACGCTTTTAAGAAGGAAGAATTTAAATCCATCCTCCTTCATCATTACATTAGTTAGAATGATTGGCCTGTCATTAACGAAAATTTTATACATTTTTAAGCTGAAGATTGTTAGTTATACTCGCTAAAGTTAATCTATTTTTAGACTTTTAACCGATTTTAAATGAAAAATAATGTAATTTTGCAGCATGATATTAGACAAAAACATTGCTAAAAAAACTGCTGAAGCTTTATTACAAATTAATGCTATAAAGCTTCAACCAAACGATCCATTTACCTGGGCTTCTGGATGGAAATCTCCTATTTACTGTGACAACAGAATAACATTATCTTTCCCTGAAGTAAGAACTTTTCTAAGGCAACAATTAGCTACTCAAATAGTAGAAGCATATGGAAAACCAGATGTCATCGCCGGTGTCGCTACTGGAGCAATTGCTATTGGAGCATTAGTTGCTGAAGAATTAGGTATTCCGTTTGTATATGTTAGACCAGAAGCTAAAAAACACGGGAGAAAAAATCAAATTGAAGGTTTTTTAGATACAGGAAAAAATGTAGTTGTCGTTGAAGATTTAATTAGCACAGGAGGAAGCAGTCTAAAAGCTGTTGAAGCACTAAAAGAACATGGTGTGACAGTAAAAGGCATGATAGCCTTATTCACTTACGGATTTGACGTTGCTTCAAAAAATTTCAAAGATGCCAATGTAAATTTATACACCCTTAGCAACTATGAAAATTTAATAGAGCAAGCAGCTGAAACTAATTATATTTCAACCGATGAAATAAAAACATTACAAGAATGGAGAACAAATCCTTCTGAATGGAACGCTATTTGCAAATAAGTTAATAAAAATATCACAAATGAATATAGAAGGAAACAAAGTAACTATAAACAAATCAAAACCTGAAGTTGTAGCATTTTTAACAAAAATGGAAAACTTTGAACAATTAATGCCTGAAAACACAAAGTTTGAAGTATTAAGTGACGATGTATTTCTTTTTGGACTAAAAGGAATGCCGGAGATAAAGCTACGCTTAAAAGAACAAACAGAAGACAAAGTAATATTAGGTGCCGCAAGTGACAAACTACCTTTCACACTTATAGCTAACCTTAACGAAATTGATGCGTCAACAACAGAAACTCAATTATCATTTACTGGAGAATTCAATGCTATGATGGCTATGATGGTAAAAGGACCAATAACAAAGTTTGTAGGACAACTGTCTGACAAATTAGGTCAGATTTAATACATCAATTTCACCTCTTTCAACCTGAATTCTTGTAGAATTTCATCTTCAAGTAATATTTGTAATTTCCCACAGGAAGTTACGTTTTTAATAAAACCAGAAAATAATTCACCTTCTACATTCATAAATGTAGAAGGTTTATCTTTTCTAAATAAATCCTTTTCATAAGCTTGATGAAGCTCATCAAAATCACCTTCTTTCAATTTTTTGATTTGAATTTGCAATTCGACAATAAACAAAACAAGAAGTTCATCTAACTCAAAATGCGTCCCCATTATATTTTTGAGTGAGCTTGCTTTAAATTCCGAATTAAAAACTATTTGATTAACATTCACCCCTATTCCGATTATAGAATGAGAATTCTTACTAGATTTAACAATGTTTTCAATTAAGATTCCACAAATCTTTTTATGATGTGACAAAATGTCGTTTGGCCATTTGACACTTAAATGAGGAACTAATATTTTTTTTAACACATTAAAAACTGAAATCGATACCGCACAATTTAAATAGAACTGATTTTTAATCTGTAAGAACGAGGTGTTTAAAAACACGCTAAAAGTCAGATTTTCTCCCATATTAGAACTCCATTCACTACCTAATTGTCCTTTTCCTTTAGTTTGACTTTTTGCAGAAACAACGGTAAAATCATCCACCACATTTTGTGACACATACTCTTTTAAGTAGTCATTTGTTGATGGAATGGTATGGAGTTTGATTATTTTGATACAACAAATGTAAAACTTATAATAAATCTAACCATTAAACGACAAAAAAATAATATTTTTGCAAGTTCAAATTACAATTAATGATAACAAAGAAAATTAATACTGACGCTTTAATCTCAATGATTATTAAAGGAATTGAAGAGGTTAAAGGTAATGACATAGATATTTTGGATTTACGTGAAATAGACAACACGGCATCTGATTACTTTATTATTTGCAGCGGAAACTCCAATACACAAGTAAATGCTATTGTAGGTTCTGTACAAAAAATTGTTAGTAAAGAACTTAAAGACAAACCTTGGCATATTGAAGGAAGTGATAATGCAGAGTGGGTTTTAATGGATTATGTAAATGTTGTTGTACACGTTTTTCAATCTCACATTAGAGAGTACTACGATATAGAAGGATTATGGGGAGATGCTAAAATAACTTCAATTAAAACAGAATACTAAACCAATCAGACGCATGTCAGACAACAACAAGAATGAAGCTAAAAAACCTAAATTCAATGTATTTTGGATTTACGGAGCAATATCTTTAGTCTTACTATTTTTTGTACTTAACAACAATACAACTACAGAAAGCGAAGTAAGTTTTTCAAAGTTTAAAGAATACGTTCCTCAAAATGATATTAAGGAAATTGTAATGGTTCCTAATATGAGATTAGCTCATGTTTATCTTACAGATGCTGCCTTAAAGAAAGAAGAATACAAAGAATTCACTAAGAAAAAAGGACTTTCTTTTATTGGAAAGATACCTGATTTTTCAGTACAATACCTTGACCTTCAAAACTTCGAAAACTACTTAAGTGAACAGAAACAAAGGAATAATCTAAGCTTCACTCTTGATGTAAAGCAACAAGACAATACGTTTACTGATTTACTAATGGGACTTTTACCATTTGTATTAATCATTGGTTTATGGCTGTTCTTTATGAAAAGAATGTCTGGTGGTTCTGGCGGAGGACCAGGTGGTCAGATATTTAATATCGGAAAATCTAAAGCAAAGTTATTTGACCAAAAAGCAGATATCAAAACAACGTTTAAAGATGTTGCTGGATTAGAAGGTGCAAAGGAAGAAGTTGAAGAAATTGTAGATTTCTTAAAGAACCCGGAAAAATATACAGCCTTAGGTGGTAAAATACCAAAAGGAGCTTTACTTGTAGGACCTCCTGGTACAGGAAAAACCTTACTTGCCAAAGCAGTAGCTGGAGAAGCGAAAGTTCCTTTCTTTTCGTTATCAGGATCTGATTTCGTTGAAATGTTTGTTGGTGTTGGTGCCTCAAGAGTTCGTGATTTATTTAAACAAGCTAAGGAGAAATCTCCATCAATAATATTCATTGATGAAATAGATGCTATTGGTAGAGCAAGAGGTAAAAACGCAATGTCTGGTAGTAATGATGAAAGAGAAAACACACTAAACCAATTACTTACCGAAATGGATGGTTTTGGTACTACTGATAACGTAATTGTTATTGCAGCAACCAATAGAGCCGATATTTTAGATAAAGCTTTAATGCGTGCTGGTAGGTTTGATAGACAAATTTATGTTGACTTACCAGATATTAGAGAGCGTAAAGAGATTTTTGAAGTACATTTAAAACCTCTAAAAATAAAAAAAGGACTAGACACTAGATTCCTTTCTAAACAAACCCCTGGTTTTTCAGGAGCAGATATTGCAAACATGTGTAATGAAGCTGCTTTAATTGCCGCTAGAAATGGTAAAAAAGAAATCGAAAAACAAGATTTCTTAGACGCTGTTGATAGAATTGTTGGTGGATTAGAAAAGAAAAATAAAATTATAACTCCTTCTGAAAAAAAAGCAATTGCATTTCATGAAGCTGGTCACGCTACTGTTAGTTGGATGCTAGAGCATGCTGCACCATTAGTAAAAGTAACTATTGTCCCGAGAGGAAAAGCTCTAGGAGCTGCTTGGTACTTGCCAGAAGAAAGAATGATTGTTCGTCCAGAACAGATGCTAGATGAAATGTGCGCTACTCTTGGAGGTCGTGCCGCTGAAAAAATCATCTTTAATAAAATTTCCACAGGAGCTTTAAGTGATCTTGAAAAAGTTACTAAGCAAGCACGTGGAATGGTTACCGTATATGGGTTAAGTGAGAAAGTTGGCAATATTACCTATTACGATTCTTCTGGTCAAGAAAGTGGATTCACAAAACCATATAGTGAGAAAACTGCTGAATTAATTGACTCTGAAATCTCTGAAATCATAGAGAAACAATATATCAGAGCAATAGATTTACTTGAAAGTCACAAAGATAAACTTACGCAGTTGGCTGAAGTTTTACTTAAAAAAGAAGTTATTTTTAGAGATGATTTAGAAAGCATCTTTGGAAAAAGACCTTTTCAAGTAGAGTCTAGGGTTAATGATCTTGAAGAAGAGTAATCAAACCAACAATACACTATTAAAAAAACTTAATTTAAATCTATTTTAAATTAAGTTTTTTTAATATATTTGGATAAACAACCCCAACTTAAAAACTTTTCTCTCTATATATGGGGATATTTAAAAATCTTTTTGGTAAAAACAAAAAAACTTCTTCGTCAAATAAAGACGAACAAGGGAAATATATGCCTAAAGAAAATATACCTGTTGATGAACTATTCACCATAAACTTC
>Ga0209291_1001419_pt1 | contig 21325 bp, 19 predicted proteins | sample GOMGulsemesocosm_FD_184633 | JGI IMG/M metagenome (GOLD analysis project Ga0209291, IMG submission 184633) | Methane-oxidizing microbial communities from mesocosms in the Gulf of Mexico - GOM9B Gulf of Mexico (SPAdes) (version 2) | ecosystem: Environmental > Aquatic > Marine > Cold seeps...
AATTCGTTAGTATTTCCAATTTCTTATGCGTGGTACTTTTGCAAGAAAAGAATAAAGTCACGACTAAAGCGCAGAGATATTTGAATGTTAATTTCACTAAAAGTTGGTTTAATTTTTATAAATTAGTCGTATTAAAAGTTTATTTTTTTGAATTATTAAAAATTATTCTTTTGTCGATATTGAGCTTATCGAAATATTTTTAGTTTTCAATATTTTCAATTGACTTCGACAGGCTCAGTCTGACAAGTCATAAGCATACATTTTTTAATAATTCCCCCTAATCATTATAGACTAGAAATGGATTTACTCAAAGATATAAAAGAATATGTGTTTTCGCTATTACAAGACGAATTACCTGCACATATCATTTACCACAATTTTCAACACACCTTACGAGTAGTTAAGAAATTACAAGAACTTATTAAAGGGGAAGCAGTTACTGAAAAAGAAGCTACTTTATTACAAATAGCAGCTTGGTTTCATGATAGTGGATTTGTAAAAGGCGCTAAAAACCATGAAGAAATCGGGGTGGAGTTGGCTAAAAAATTTTTAAAAGACAAAATAACAGATGACGATTTCGCCGTTGTTAGCCGATTAATTTTAGCTACTAAAATCGGGCATAAACCAAAAGACCAATTAGAACGAATTATAAAAGATGCCGATTGTTCTCACCTTGCCTCTAAAAGTTTTAACCAAACTAGTGATTTATTAAAAGAGGAATTACGCTTAACTGGAACTGCAGATTATTCAGATTTAGATTGGAAAAGAGAGAATGTTACCTTCTTAACCAATCATCAATTTTACACCAATTATGGTATAGAAAATTGGCAAGAAAAAAAACAATCTAATTTATTAGATTGCTTTAAATCAGTTAAGAAATTAGAAAAAGAACGCAAAGCGAATAAACAAAAAAAGAAAGCCTTAAAGGAGAAAGAAAAGAAAGCAGAATTACCTGAAAAAGGAATCGAAACAATGTTTCGAGTTACTTTAAGAAACCATAACAAACTAAGTCAAATTGCAGATACCAAAGCTAATATTTTACTTTCGGTAAACGCTATTTTAATTTCTATTGCCCTAAGTAGTTTAGTGCCCAGACTAGATAACCCATCTAATGCTCATTTAATTATCCCAACCATTATTTTAGTAGGGTTTAGTGTAGTGTCTATTATTTTTGCCATACAATCTACCAGACCAAAAGTTACAGAAGGCCAGTTTACCAAAGAGGATGTTGCCCAAAAGAAAGTGAATTTATTATTTTTCGGAAACTTCCATCAAATGTCTCTAAATGAATTTAAATGGGGTATGAAGGAAGTCATGAAAGACAAGGATTACCTATACGATTCAATGATTAAAGATTTGTACTTTTTAGGTTTAGTGTTGAATAAAAAATACAAACTGTTGCGTACTACATATACGGTATTTACAATGGGTATTATTATCTCTGTAGCGTCATTCTTTATTGCTTTTATAATGAGATAATTTTTTTACACTTACTATAAAACATAGATTTATTCAGAAAGTTTCTTTACTAATTTTTCAATAGTCAAGCCTTGAAATAATATTGAAAACACTACTACTATATATGTAATTACTAAAAATAAATCGCGATGCATTTCTTGAGATAATCCTAATGCTAAAGCTATAGATATTCCTCCACGCAAACCTCCCCAAGTCATAATTAAATTAGTTTTTGGGACAAAATTAAGTTTCTTTTTAAAAAAAGAAATCGGTAAAAGTAATGACAAATATCTACAAACTAATATAATCGGAATAGCTAGTAACCCAGCGTAAATATATTCCCCTTTAAAAACTAGAACTAACATCTCCATTCCTATTAAAACAAAAAGAACAGCATTTAAAAGAATATCTATTAACTCCCAAAATTTATCTACATATTGCCTGGTAATATCAGACATTGCAGAAGGCTTCTCCTTTTTACTACCTTTCTTTAATCTAGACCTATCATTTCCAACCATTAATCCTGCTGTAACCATTGCTAAAGGGCCAGAGAAATGCATTTTTTCAGCAATTACAGTACCTACCATTACTGCTGCAAGAGTTATAATTACTTCAATATTAAAATCATTTATAGATTTTAATAAAAGATAAATCAACCATCCTAATATTAAGCCTAAAACCACACCACCTATCACCTCAAAACCAAGTAATTTCACAACATCGATTACACCTATAGTCTGGCTACTTGAAGAAGCTATTTGATAAATAATTAAAAACATCACAACACCTACTCCATCATTAAATAAGGATTCTCCAACAATTTTTGTTTCTAATTTTTTAGGAACACCTGCCTTTTTTAAAATTCCTAGTACAGCAATTGGGTCTGTAGGTGAAATAAGCGCTCCAAACAACAAGCAATATATAAAGTTAACTTGCATTCCTAATAATTCAAGTAAAACATACATCGCCCCTCCTATTAAAAAAGTAGAAATTAAGACACCTAATGTAGCAAAGGCTATAACTGGCCATCTAAGAATTTTTAAGTCTTGGTAATTGGTATGTAAAGCTCCTGCGAAAAGTAAAAAACTTAACATATTATCTAGCAGAACCTCTTTAAAATCAATTTGATTAATCAATTTAATTTCCATATTCAACAAAGTGTCATCAAAATAACTTAATGCTAAAACTCCTAATGTATACAACATTGTTATAAACATTAATCCGATTGTATTAGGTAATTTAAAAACACGAACATTGATATAGCCAAAAATAGCTGATAAAAAAACAAGAGCAGTAATAATTATATAAGAATCCATTATTTAAAATTATTCATTATTTTATAAAAAATATATTGTTTTCAAGTATTTTAATTTCTAATTTCCTGAATTAAATCAGTGTAGTCTATTACTTTTTTTAGTGCCTTGTATACAATATTCACTCGAATAGCCTTTAAGCCAACTACTCCTTGTAAATCTTCTATTTGTACAATTTCTATCTCTTCTTCAAGGTATTGTATTGTTTGCAAATATTTAATATAACGTAAATATTCTAATTCATCTTTCTTTTGAGAATAAACAATTACTAGCTTCCCTTTTTGAGTTATACGTTCACTCGTTCCTTTGATAAATGATTTGTCTATACGTTTTTTTATAATTTCATAACGTGCATTATAAGCTCCATCTACATCAAACTTTTTTTCATCTACTCTAAACCTTATTGACAAGCTATTACCATAAACTAAAACTAAAGAAGCGCAGCTTAGTTGAATCGTTTTATTCTTCTGTATTTCATAAAAATCTCGTTCCATTTCGCACATAGTTGTTAACTGCCATAAACGTAAATTTTTTAAATATACTTTATTAAATACTTTGTTTTTCACCAAAGATTCTCCTATATAAATATTATGCTCTACCCCATCTGTTTTAAAACGTTCAAAGAAGTGCGGGTATAAATTCTGTGCTTCTTTTTGTTTTTTGTCTAACAAAGAAGCTATTTTAGTATTGATAAACTGAACTGAATTTTCATAATCTTTACGCTTATCATATACTACTCCTGTTTCTTCATTTATAGCTTTTTCATAAGACATTACTTGCTCTTTTAACTGAGTAGATAATTGTCCAATATGTGGCATAATAGGATTGACTTCATTCTTTAAAAAATGAAGTAACTGCTCTTCACTAGTAGTATTAAAATCTGATTTAAATTCAGCAACAACCTCATCAATACGCAAAACGACTTGCTCGTAAAATGTCAATTTTTCTTCTTTATATGCCAAACTAAAAATAGCTCTTACCAATGCTAACTGCTTCACAAAATCAGCTTGAATAGCTTTATTTCTTACCGTAGAAGATCCAATAATGTCTATCTGCCCAAAAAGCGGATACACATGCTCAAATACAATATCTTTAAAAAGTGCTGTTTTACTATCATCAGCAAAAGAATCCTGTATAAAACGCTCTGCTTCTTCTTCAAATTTCCATAAAACTGCTGGATGAATCGCCGTACACTCATTCTGAATAATTGCCTTAACATAGTTTTCTCGTTCTTGAATAGAACGCTTTGTAGTAGCGATTAAATAAGGCATAATTACATCTAACCTGCTCGCATTTATCGATGTTAAATCATTTTTATTTGGTGATACAATTTCTAGAGTAGCCACTAATACCTCATCTACAACAATAGGGACAATTATACAACTTTTAAAACCTTGTGCTTGTAACTGACTTAAGACTTTATTATCTCTGATAGATAACACATAGTTTATATCTGATACTGCTAAATACTTCTTTTGCTTTATTAATATATCATAAGAAAAACCACAAAAACCTGTTTTACAGTTCACCTCACTCATTTTACCTAAAATATAACTAGACACATATTTCCCTGGTGGGTTTATAAAACTATTTGAAATATGATCATATTTAGTAAAACCTATTAACAACTCTGGTGTATTAAAAAATCGTTTAAAATTTTCCTGAAAATTATTAAAACTATCATTAGAGATAGTGTGATTTAACATATCCGACTTTAAGTCTGAAATAACAGTGTCTACAGTAACATCTATAAAGTTAATCAATACAAATCCTTTTAAACACCATGAATTTGGAGGGAATTTTTCTTTCCACAAATCAATATTCTCATAACTTTGTAATAATAGGTCAATATCTTCCGGAGTCAGTTTGGTTATTCTTTCTGTTGGTTGAATAGCTACAAAATCGGCATTCATAGCCAATCTATAGGTTTTAATATTACCATCATAATCTGGTATTGAATAATACAATGGTTTCTGATAATCTGTATTCACTTTATAATAAGAAGCCAAAATATAATTACACGACATAATGTACATTTCCTGCTCAGTGAAATCTACCAACTGAAATTTAAAATCATTTCCTGCTGCTTTAATAATATTTTCAAATCGAGTGGAATAATAAAAATGTATCGGTTGAAACGGAATGCTTGCCGCTTTAATTTCATTAAAACCTAAGGCTTGCGGAAATAAATCACCCATTAACAGGCTTATAACTTCTTTTAAATCCGTTAATTCTTCTTCAGTTTTAATCCCTGAACTCAATAAAGGGTATCGCTCAAAATTAGCCAACAAACCTTCTAAGTGCTGAATAACCAACTCGTTCTTCTCTACCAGTAATCTATCCTGATAATGTTTCAGTAATAACTCAAAACTCAAACTAATTTCGTAAGGTAACTCATGATGATTTGTAATATCCATAATAGCAATCCATTTGTTTAGTAAAGATACTCATTTATTGACAGTCGTATTTTAATCTCAATCCTAAAACACTTTATTATTAATTTAAAAAAGAGTAGTTTTGATTTTATGTACGAAAACACATTTCCTAACAAGCGCTATAAGCATACCATTGAATTTTTAGAAAAGCATATTTCTAAAGATGCTGACATTTTAGACTTAGGAGTTACAAACCCTTTTTCTAAAATAATGTCAGAAAGAGGATTTACGGTTAAAAACACTAAAGGAGAGGATTTAGATATAGATCATGCTAGCATACAAAACGAGAAATATTCAGTAACTACTGCTTTCGAAATATTTGAACACTTATTAGCCCCTTTAGAGCTATTAAAAAAATTAAAAGGGGACAAATTAGTTACTTCTATACCCTTGAGATTATGGTTTGCTCCAGCTTACAGGAGTAAGACAGATAAATGGGATAGACATTACCACGAGTTTGAAGATTGGCAATTTGATTGGTTATTAGAAAAGGCTGGGTGGAAAATTATTGCGCGTGAAAAATTTACAAACCCTATTAAGAAAATCGGTTTTAGACCTTTTCTAAGAATCTTTACCCCTAGATATTATATAATTTACGCTGAACGTGTAAAATAAAAAAGTGAAATACTACATCGTCATACCAGCTCATAATGAAGCCGATTATATCCGCTTAACTCTAGAAAGTATTGTTACACAAACAACATTACCAAAGCAAGTCGTGGTGGTAAATGATAATTCTACCGATGATACAATACATATTATTACTGAGTACATTAAAAAATATCCGTTCATTACATTAGTAAACAATCAATCAGGAACGACACATTTACCTGGAAGTAAAGTAATAAAGGCTTTTAATAAAGGCTTGGACACTTTAGACAACCATTATGATTTCATTGTAAAATTAGATGCCGACATCATTCTACCTAATAATTATTTCGAAACCTTAGTTCGTCATTTTAAATATGACAATATGATAGGTATGGTTGGTGGATTTGCATACATTGAGAAAAACAGCAAATGGGTTTTAGAAAACCTGACCAATAAGGATCATATTCGTGGAGCTTTTAAAGCTTATAAGAAACAGTGTTTTTTAGATATTGGAAAACTAAAACCATCTATGGGTTGGGATACTGTTGATGAATTACTAGCACAGTACCACGGTTGGAAAATAAAAACAGATGAAACATTAAAAGTCAAACATTTAAAACCTACAGGAGCTACATACAACAAAACTGCTCGTTATAAACAGGGAGAAGCTTTTTATAAATTAGATTACGGTTTTTTACTTACAATAATAGCTAGTATAAAATTAGCGCTACTAAAAAAGCAGCCTTTATTACTAATTGATTATTTAAAAGGCTACTTGAATGCTTCTTCAAACAATACCAATAAACTTGTTAGCAAACAAGAAGGAATGTTTATAAGATCACTTCGTTGGAAAGGCATTCAAAAAAAGTTTTTTTTAACAAATAAAGACCGTTCTTAAAACATATAGTACCCCTTAGCTTATTCGTTTAATACCATTTCAAGAGGTTTCCCAGTACATCCATTAGGGAAAGAAATCCCTAATAGGGCTGATATTGTTGGTGCAATATCTATTACCTCTGTCTTAGTTAAACTAGCACCTTTTTTAATTCCTGTACCGTAAAACAATAACGGTACATGTGTATCATAACTAAAACTACTCCCATGAGTAGATCCTTTTTCAGGATAAGAAATTACCGCAGGTTCCAATACAAAAACAACATCACCAGAATGTTTTTGGTGAAAACCATTCTGAACTAGTGCCCCTACACCAGAAGTAAACTGAGTAGTTGTTAAGGTTTTTGCAGAATACGCTTTATCAATATGAGTATATAGCACTATTTCCTGAGTAAGATATTCCTGTATCTCACTTAAATTAAGACCATTTCTTTGTATTAACGCTCTATCCAAAAATATTTGATTGTTTGAAATATTCTTTACCAACCCTTTAAACTTAAACTTTTCAATCAAAACTTTATTAACACTAGCTGCAAATTCTTTTTTATTAAAGTACCCTGCAGGAATATGTTGTGATTTTAAATAACTAGGAACATTTACTGCTCCGTGATCTGCGGTTAAAAAAACAGTGTATTTTCCTTCACCGACTTGTTTGTCTAAATATTGAAACAACTTCTCTAAATCTTTATCCAATCTCAAGTAGGTATCTTCTACTTCAACAGAGTTTACCCCAAACTGATGTCCTACATAATCTGTTGAGGAATAACTTAAAGTTAAAAAATCTGTGACATCTCTTGTTCCAAGTTGTTCGTTTTTAATAGCAGAAATTGCAAAGTCAGTAGTCATTTCATTTCCATAAGGGGTCGCTTTTAGGATATCATACCCTCCATTTTTCGTTGATAACTCTTTTAAATCATATGGAAAAGTCGCTAATGCCTTTCCTATAAAAGGTTCTTCAAAAACCGTATTATCATTTCCACTTTCTGAATATTCATTAATTGGTAATACAGTATTCCATATTTTTAAATAAGATAACGTATTTACATTAAAATCATTTACCCATTTAGGCAATTCATTGCTGTAATACGTACTGGTAATAAACTTCCCATCATCTTTCCCTCTAAACCAATATGCTGCATTCGCCGTATGTCCTGCTGGTAAAATAGCTCCTCTGTCTTTTAATGATATTCCAATTACTTTACTTCTGTTTTGCGTATGTAATCGCAATTGATCTGCGACTGTTGTTGTTTTCAACCTTCTTGGTGACATCCTTTCTTTTTCTGTTGCAACACCTACAGCTACAACTGAAGTATCAGAAGCACAATATACCGTTTCATTAGTAAATTTATCATACCAATAATTAGAAATTATTCCATGATTCATTGGTGAAGTTCCAGTAAAAATAGAAGCATGACCAGGACCTGTATATGTTGGAACGTAATTAAAATGGTGATTTTTACAATTAAACCCATCTTTTATCAAACGCATAAACCCATCAGTGCTAAATTTACTTTCAAAACGGGTCAAGTAATCATAACGCATTTGATCAACCACAATTCCAACAACTAGTTTTGGTTTACTATGATCTGCTTTAACTTTAATGCCCTGAGCTTTACAAGTCAAAAACATTAGAAAAATAATAAGGTTTAAAATCTGTTTCATTTATTTCTTTTTTTCAAAAATACCTTTTTTATAACACAACATAATATTTAGTTACAATAGATTTATTATTTTAGCTTCTTATGAAATACCTACATGATTTTGGACTCTATTTTATCATGCTAAAAGACATTTTTAGCAAGTTTACCAAATGGAGTGCATTAAAAAAATTAATATTTAAAGAAATTGACGATTTAATTATTGGCTCTCTAGGTATTGTAGCCTTTATTTCTTTCTTTGTAGGTGGAGTAATTGCGATACAGACTGTATTAAACATTGATAACCCGTTAATTCCAAAATACTTAGTTGGTTTTGCTACTAAACAAAGTATCGTATTAGAATTTGCACCAACTTTCATGTCGATTATTATGGCAGGAAAGGTTGGTTCATTCATTACTTCAAGCATTGGTAGTATGCGCGTTACTGAACAAATAGATGCTTTGGAAGTTATGGGAATCAACTCTCTAAACTATTTAATTTTCCCTAAAATTGTAGCTTTAATGCTTTATCCGTTTGTCATTACCCTATCAATGTTTTTAGGAATTTTAGGAGGATGGGTTGCCTGTGTTTATGGGGGGTTTGCTAGTCATGAAGATTTCATTACCGGGTTGCAATATGAATTCAATGAGTTTCAGATTATATACGCATATGTAAAAACACTTTTCTTTGCTTTTATACTCGCTACTATCCCTTCTTTTCATGGTTATTACATGAAAGGTGGTGCTTTAGAAGTAGGTAAAGCTGCAACATCATCATTTGTATGGACAAGTGTTGTTATTATTATAGTAAACTATATCATTACCCAATTAATGCTAACCTAAATGATTACAGTTAACAACTTACATAAAGGTTTTAATGGTATTGAAGTTCTAAAAGGAATTTCTACCACTTTTGAACAAGGAAAAACCAATTTAATCATTGGTCAAAGTGGCTCTGGAAAAACAGTCCTTTTAAAATCATTATTGGGATTACACACCCCAGAGGAAGGCACTATTTCTTTTCATGAAAAAGTGTATGGTACATTATCAAAAAGTGAAAAACGTGAGTTAAGAGCGCAAATAGGAATGCTTTTTCAAGGAGGTGCTTTGTTTGATTCTATGACAGTTGAAGAAAATGTGTTGTTCCCTATGGAAATGTTTTCTCAAATGTCTGATAGTGAAAAAAAGGATAGAGCTAATCAAGTAATTAAACGTGTTGCCCTAATAAACTCTAATCATAAATTCCCTTCTGAAATTTCTGGAGGGATGCAAAAAAGGGTGGCTATTGCAAGAGCAATAGTTATGAATCCTAAATACTTATTTTGTGATGAGCCTAACTCCGGGTTAGACCCTCAAACATCCATTTTAATTGATAATTTAATACTCGAAATCACCCAAGAGTACAACATTACTACCGTGATTAATTCCCACGACATGAATTCAGTGATGGAAATTGGGCAAAAAATTGTCTTTCTAAAAAATGGATTCAAAGAATGGGAAGGTAGTAACCAAGATATTTTCAGAACCGATAATAAGGCTGTTACTGATTTTGTATACTCTTCTAACTTAATGAAAAAAGTTAGGAAAATGTATTTGGGAGATCATTAGGAACTCAATACTTTTATACATTGCTCCCTAATACCCCAAAACTCTTCAAATGAGTACTTGGAATTACGCTCTTTCAACCATTTTTTTAAATAAGTTTGATGGTAATCTACTTTAAAATCACCTATTTGTTCTGGTTGAATTTCTACCAACTCCAATATATCATTTTTTAAACTATCATAATCAGAAGTTTCACTTGTTACATCTATAAATTCCCCATTAACACTTAAAATACAATGTGCTTCAACGATATAAGAAACATCATGTTTTTGTAATACTTCTTCTAGTTTTGGTGTATTGTTTCCATTCATTTTAAACAAACACAAATAGAGGCTCACAGTACTTATTCCTTGTTCTAAAGCTAGCTTTTTTAACAGGGCATGTTTGGTACTACAGGATCCTTTTAATTCTATTAAAACCAAATCAGGATTTGCTCTATCAGTTGTTCTGCCATATGGTAAGTTTTTCACAAACTGAATAGCAGCTATAAAAGTAAAGACTTCTAATTCAAAAAATATTTCACTTAATATTCCTTTATTTTTAAACGTATCATGCAGCATCGACATTACACCTCTTTCTTTACACAGCTCTCCTCAATACAATTCCTTTTTAAAATCAATTGAATTAATATTATTATATAATGAATCAAAGAATACTAGGTTCCTTATTTAACATGAATAGTATCTAATTTCATTTCTTTTTGCAACCATATAGCTAATTTATCATTTCTCGCTTTATTCAAACTATCTGCAACTTCTGATTTCCATTCAACTCTTGCAGTTGATAAGGTGTCAATTTTTCTAAAATTCGATTTCAATTCTTTTGAGAATCCAAGGGACTTCAAATCTGAGAAGTTAATTTTTGCATCTTTTGAAACCTGTAAAAAATCTAATGATACCTTACCCTTCTTAGCTTCTAATTCAGTTTTTAAACTCGCAACAGTTCCTTGTAAACCTATAATTACATTATCCTTTTCGTCTAACCTCTTTTGCGCATCTTGATAAGCACTTGATATTAAATCAAAACTCTTTACTTTATTTCCTTTAAATCTTAATTTAAAGTCTTTTAAATAGGCATACCCTGTTTTTTTCTCATTCTCTAAATCGGCTACAGTCGCATCAGATAATTCACTTAAAAATGTTAAGCTCAGTATTTTATTTTCATAATCAACATCATGTTTACTTAAAAATAGTTCTTCATTACTTTCTATTTCCATTTTTAAATAATTTCTAATATCCTTATCCTGATTACTCTTTTCTAACACTGATATAAAAGTAAATATTGCAGGTACAATTGCCAATAAAGCCACTCCAGTAACCGTCCATTTTATTCTATTACGTTTCGATTCATTCGCATATTTTACCAATGGAAACGATAATATTTTTGCTATTATAAAAGTAGCTAAAGCTATGAAGATCGTATTTATAGTAAATAAGTATAATGCCCCTAAATAAAATTTAGGATCACCTACCGCCAAACCATACCCAACAGTACATAATGGAGGCATTAAAGCTGTCGCTATGGCTACCCCAAAAATAACAGAAGCCATTGTTCCTTTTTTTGATCGTGCTACAATTAACGCTAACCCTCCAAAAATTGCAATCAATACGTCTAAAATTGTTGGTGCTGTTCTTGCCACCAATTCAGGTGTTTCCTCTGTTAAAGGGGATACTGAAAAATACAACCAAGCTGTAAATACACTTAGCCCAACCATAACGCCTAAATTTACAAAAGAACGTTTTAGAGTATCTAAATCATAAATAGCCAATGATAATCCTACTCCTAATATAGGCCCCATCAATGGCGATATTAACATGGCTCCAATAACCACCGCTGTAGAACTTACGTTTAACCCAATAGAGGCTATAAATACAGCAAAAATCAGTATCCATGCCGTGTGTCCTTTAAATGCAATATCTTTTTTGATATCATCAATGGTTTGATCCTTATCCGTCTCCCCTCGAATATCTAGCAATTCTGATAAAAATGTGGTTACACTTTTTAATAGCCCTTTTGCATCCTTTTTAACATCAGTTGCTAATACTTTTTCTTCTTCTGGAGTTAGTTTTGTTTCTTCGGCCATATATTTAGTTTCTTAAACAACAAGTTATAATAAAATTAAATTTATTATAATTATTCCTTTTATTTACTACTCTTTAAATTCGATCAACAACCTCAAAGACTCGATTAAATACCTTATGTTAAATCGGCGTCAAAATCTTCCTTTACTTTAGTTACAATTTGCTTGATATCTTGTTCTTTAGATTTTGGATAAATCATTAATACATCTTCCTTATCAACAATGATATAGTCATTCAACCCATCAACTACCACTAATTTTTCTTTAGTTGTAAGAATCATGTTCCCTGAGGCGTCTTTTGCTAATACCTTTGCATTTACTATTGCGTTATTAGCTTCATCACGATCTAATTTATCATATAAACTTCCCCATGTTCCCAAGTCATTCCAATCAAAAGTAGCTTGAGATACGAAAACATTTTTAGCCGATTCCATAATAGCATAATCTACCGAAATATTTTCAGCCTTCCCATAATTATCTCTTATAAAGTCGTCTTCAAATTCCGTGTTGTATACTGAAATTCCTTTTTCAAACAATTCATATAAGTTAGGCTGAAAGTTTTGAAAAGCATTAACTACACTTTTTGCACTCCACATAAAAATACCAGCATTCCATAGGAAATTTCCTTGAGCTATAAATTCTTTCGCAGTTGCATAATCAGGTTTTTCTCTAAACTGACTGACTTCTTTTATATTATTCTGAGTTCTTTTATCAAACTCAATATATCCATAACCTGTATTTGGAAATGTTGGTGAAACACCTAAAGTCATTAATGCATCATTCTTTGAACAATATTCAAAAGCTTGTTCCACATTATTACTAAATGCTTGCTCATCTTCAATCCAATGGTCACTAGGAGCTACAATCATCACTGCATCTGGATTTTCTTTTTGAATTTTTAGTGATGCATATAAAATACATGGTGCTGTGTTACGCATAGCTGGTTCTAGCACTACTTGACTTTGTATAACCTCTGGTAGCTGTTCCAAAACCAAATCATTATACTTTTCATTGGTGAGAATGTAAATATTTTCTTTAGGGATTAAATTACTCAACCTAGAAAATGTTTTTTGAATAAGCGTATCACCTGTTCCTAGCATATCATGAAACTGTTTTGGAAACTTTGAAGTACTTACTGGCCAAAAACGTGATCCTACACCACCAGCCATTAATATTGCGTAATAATTTTTATTCATGTATGTTTTTTTGGTATACTTTTAATTTGCTTTAAGCAATTCAATCTCTGCATTTGGTTGAAACAAATATATTCTACCTGAACTCAACTCTAAACACTCGTAACGTTTAATACGTCTATTTCCTTTTTTAAACACCTTTCCATTATGAATTCGAAATGTACTTCCTAATGGTATTTCAAAAATATAATTTTTATCTGTTTTCTCATCAAATTGTTTTAATAATACCGATAATTTAGCGTCAGTATCACTACTTGCCCTCGGGTTTTTAAAATGGTTTGCAATATCAGGCAATAATTGACTTGGAAAAACAGATGGGTTTATGAAGGGCAACATTAACTGTTGATACGTATGTTTCCACTCTACCCCATGAGGTTTAATACTTCTTCCATACTTTTTAATAGCTATCAAATGTGCTATTTCATGAACCAAAGTCATTAAAAAACGATACTTATTCAAGTTTGCGTTTATTGTTATTTGATGCTGCCCATTGGGTGTTAGCCTATAATCGCCATGCTTCGTAACCCGTTCATTTACTATTTTTAAGCTTACATTATTCTTTTTTATTAACTCAAAAACAATTGAAACAGAACGTTCAGGTAAATATTTTAATAGAATTTCTTCCATGAAGTAAAGATAAAAAACCCAACTCTATAACTAAAGAATTGGGTCTAAATTATTTTTTTGTCCTTTTATAAATAATAAAAAGCATCAATATGATTAGCAAAATTGGCCATATATACACTATAAACAAGAATAATAACTTTATCATATCTACTCCAAAAGTCAAAGCTTTACTTATTTCTTTGGAAAACTTACTTCCTTCTTCCTTAACTTTATTTTTTTGACTCAAACTTTCATATAATTCAATTTGTATAGAACTTAAGGCTACTTTAGTCTTCATATAATTCAGTTTTCCTTGTACTACTTCAATTTCTTCTTGGATATCATTTATTTTATCCTCTACATCTAATAAATCTTGAACTTTATATGCTTTAGTTCGTAATATATCTTCATACCTTCGCTTTACTAGTCGTTTAATTTTTAACCTAGCTTCAGCATCCAAATACGCTTCTGTAACATCTTGAGTTGTGATATTTTCGAAATCTACTTTTTGAGATATGCCTCCTATCTTCTCTAATAAACCATCAAACTGATAATTAGGTACTTTTATTACAAATACATTTTGTTTTCTATATCGATTATTCTCAAAACGCATTTCAGATACATACCCGTTATTTTCTAATACCATATTTCTAATTTCTTCAGAAGCTTTACCAATATTTTTTACCTGATATTTGGTTTTAGCTGATTTTATTATTTTCAAATCATACGATCTTACATCTGTAGTTATTACATTTTTAGTAGCTGATTTATCATTATGTATAGACACGTTATTTGTTTCTATTTTCTCTATAGAAATATCGTCATATTCTTCTAAAGTAGCCCTAGGAATTTGATCCGTCTTATTAATAAATGAATTGTCTTTTTTACATGAGTAAATCAATAAACTTAGTATTACTAAAAAAAACACATTTAATGTTCTATTTGCTTTCATAATTTCATATTTTTAAATGTTAATACTTAACAAACATCTCTTTTACTTGCCATGTTATGTTGTAACACCCTTGTAATATCTTTGTAAAATAATTTACAAAACAATAAACAACTATAAATCACTCTTTTGACAAAAGAAGATCTCATATATTTTGAATTATTAAAAAAAGAAGTGACAGCTTCCTTTAATAAGAACACCCCTTCTTTACAACCTATTGAAGAATGGAAAGGAGCTATTATTGTCTCTTTCCAAGAAGATTTATTTGAAAAAACAAAAGGACGTGTTAGTGAAAAATGGTTTTATACCTACTGTAAAAACACACCTAAAAAACTACCCCGAATTGACATTTTAAATCTTTTAAGTAATTATTCAGGTTATCATAATTGGGATGATTTTATAATTAAGAATAAACTACAAGTAAATAAGATTTTACCTTTAAAGAATATCCTTATCACTATAATTGGTATTGTTCTTTTAGTTATTATGATTTCTTTTTACTCCAATAAAAATGAATATCATTTTTGTTTCTATAATGAAGACACAAATTCCCCTATTATTAATACTAAAATTAATATTGAAGTTTTACAACCTAATGAATCTTCTATTTATACTACTAGTGATAGTTTAGGTTGCTTTAAATACACTACTACTCAAAAGAGTATTACTTTCATAACCTCTTCTCCTTTTTTTATAAAAGATACTATTGTTAGAAACCTTAGTAATAACAATAATAACAGCATCGTTAAGTTAGAAACAGATGATTATGCTTTAATGCTGTATTACTACACCAATGGAAATATAAAAGATTGGCAGGAACGTAAAAAGGAATTGGAAAACCTTATTGATAATAAAGCCAAAATATATCAGGTTTTCAACACCAATATTGGCATTGAATTATACACCAAAGAAGATTTTATAAACAAGCTACTCATTCCTACCAGCGGCCTTAAGAATATTAAAATTCTTAAAAAAAAATACATCAACAATAAAATAGTAACCCTTAAATTCATGACTAAATGAAATATTTAAAACAATTAGCATTAGTCGCTTTTTTTATTTGTTACGCTTGTGCCAAAAATGCTGATAAATCTATTAAAGCTACTACTTCTGAAATTGTAATAGAAGAGGCTCTTATTGATATTCCTGAGAGTTCTGACGAAGTAATAATTGACAAAGCAGATAAAAGCACTTATATTAACCGTTCCTTGATTCAACAAAAACTAAACGAGATTGTGGATCTACAGCAGCTAAGTACGCAAGACAATGAGTTTACAAAAGAAATTGAACAACAACTACAGAAGCTAATCAAAGGAAAAATAGTTATTGACAGTACTTATTTAAATGAAAAAATTAGTGTAATCAACTACCTTTCCCCTCCATTACAGTTAAACGATTCTACTAAAACGATTGGTATTTCTTTTAATATAGGTTCTCATAAACAAAAACTTTCTGTTACAATAATTTTCTCAAAAAAGGTTATTGATGGGAATACCTATACTAGTCAAGAAGTTTCTTTTATGACTATGGAGTAGTACTAGATACTTCTAACACTTTTCCATTATAGTATCTATTCCCATTCAAAGAAAAATCATAAATATAACTTGCCATTTCAACAGCCTTTAATGGAGCTTCGTATCCGGGAAAAGCCTCTTCTAACATTTCTGTTTGCACCGCCCCTAATGCTAATACGTTAAAGGATATTTGTTGTTCTTTATATTCTTCAGCTAACACTTCCGACAACGTAATAACCGCTCCTTTACTAGAACTATATGCTGCTAACCCAGGGAATTTCATTGAACCTTGAATTCCTCCCATTGAACTAACTGTAACTACATGACTTCCTAAGCTCATAAAAGGCAATACCGTTTTAGTCAATTCTGCAACACCAAAAACATTTACCTCATATACTTTTAACCAGTCCTTTTTTGATATTTCTTGAAAAGGTTTATTTACCAATAACCCTGCATTGTTAATTAATATATCAACTTTTCCATTCCATTGTGTTAAAACAAAATCTGATATATTTTTATAATCAGTAGCTACTGACAAATCAAACGATAACGCAGTAACATTACTCAAATTTAAATTAGCAATTGGTATATTGTTTCTAGACAGACTTAACACTTGACATCCTGCTTCAGCAAATAATTTTACCAATTCAAAACCAATCCCTCTACTCGTTCCTGTAATTATTATATTTTTAGTCATTTAATTTAATTTCATTTGGTGCCGAATTTACTACTTTCTCTATTGCCGGTAAATAAGCATTTACAAAACTTGCCATATGATTAAAATCTAATTTATCAACCTCATCGTCCACATGATGGTAATAATCAAAATTTGTAAAATCGAATGTACAAAAAGTCTGTGCTGGGATATTAAATTCCTCATAAAAAGGGTAATTATCTGACCTTGAAAACAATTGATACTGCTTTGCTTGTGGCAAATATCCCGCTAAACTAGCACTTGCATATGCATTCATTTTTTCAGCTAGATTAGATTTATGATAACCTGTTACATATGCCGTATACTTTTTGTTTAATGGCACGCCTATCATTTCAAAGTTAAGCATTGCATACACGTTTTTATCCGCTTCTTTCATTTGCCTTGCTAAATGTTTTGACCCCAACAGTCCTTTTTCTTCAGCAGCAAACAATACAAAAACGATACTGCGTTTATTTTTTTTTACTTTAGCAAAATATTTTGCCATTTGCAGTACAGCTGCAGTACCAGCAGCATTATCGTTTGCACCATTAGCTATAACGTCATCTCCTACCTTTTTTCCTTTTCCTATATGATCGTAATGTGCACCGATAATTACATACTCATCTTGTAAAACAGGGTCTATACCCTGTAACAAACCTATCACATTAAAAGCTTCTTTTCCACCTACATCAAACACATCTCTATAGGTGCAATAATATGGCCCAACTCCATTTATTTTTAAATAATCCGAGATATAAGTTGCCGCCTTATCAATCCCTTCACTACCTGTATCACGTCCAGCTAAAGCATCGGAAGCTAAATATGAAACAATAGTTTTCATGGTTTGTGGGGAAACTTCACTTCCTTTTTTACCTGACACTTCCTCTACTGTATTATGTTTTACAGGCTCAGGCAATTGATTATTTTCTGGTTGTTCATTATCTACTACAACAGTACTAGACTTACAAGCAACAAACAGTAAACTAGCAATTAATATATTCTTAAACATTGGTTATATTTTTTATAAAGATAAAAAACCTATTGATAGACTCAATAGGTTTTATACTTTTAATCAAATTCCGTCACTTACATCTGAAACTTTTAACCAAAACTTAATAATTGTCTGATTGAGCTTATCGAAATCTATAAAAACGTTAGTTTATTCAAAGGCTTCAACAAGCTCAGTTTAATATAACTTGTCAAAAAAAAAACATTATTTACACTGTTGCAAAACTTCTTCTGCATGACTTTTACCCCAACTAGGCTGAAATTGCTCTTTGATTTCTTCTTTTTCGAACAATCTCAAGGCTCTTTCTATATCTTTACAAAAGGAGCCGTTGACTGCCCGAAAAACTTAGCAGATCCCATCCCCCATTCTGCTTTTGACAAAACTACCCTTGGGTTATTTGGCGCTAATAATAAAGCTTCTTCATAAATCGCTGTATTTTTAGGAGCTAAAGTCATTACGTATTTACTTCCATCAAAAGCTATATATACCGTATTTAATAATGCTTGCATAACCAATATCTCTGGGTTTTTTGGTGATAGTAATTTTGCTTCATCCAAATATTTTTGCGCTTTATCTAATCGTAGTTTTAATACTCCTTCATCTTTTACCTTGAATCCTGCTAATATATTTACGTTAGCTATGTAATATTTAGGAAGCCAGTTTTTTGTTTCTACTCTTGCTATACGCTCAAACAAGTTTGAAGCCTCTTCTACTTCATTTGCTTTCCATAACTCAAATGCTTTTTCCATCCCAGTTTCATACTGACTTTGAGCATTCATTAATGGTGATATTAAAATCCCTAGTAGTAATAGTACTATTTTCATGTGTATATTATTTGTTGTTATTTTTTTTATTTTACTGATATAGTTCATCTTTACAATTTTATATTTAGCGTTCTAAAAGGAAACTTCCTATGTTTATAAATTATGCAATTGATTGCTTTTTTTATCATCACTAATTGTCCAAAAAAATCCGACAAAAAAGAATCTATCTACTGAAGGTGTAATAGCTCTTCTGTTAAATACCCCATTGCTATCTGGTGCATTAGCATATTGATAGCCTGATATATTTTTATTAGCAAATGCGTTCGAAACAGAAAAATATAATATTTTTTGAGGACTGATAAGATATGCCCAATTAACACTAACACTATTATATGCTTTCATTTTCTCTGCTAAAAACAAGCTTGTATTCGGGTTTGTATATGGTCTTCCTGTTGCAAAATTGTAGCTAATCCCTACTTGACTTTTCCAGTCGTTAATCCAATATTTTCCTACTATAGATAAATTATGTTTGGCTATATAACTTGGTGTTGCACTGGTTGGATAATTTTTATAATTCCTTTCTGTGTCTATAAAAGAATATGACACCCAATAATCAGTATTCTTAATATTTTTATTATCTCTCCAAAAAAAATCTATTCCTTTAGCATACCCATTCCCAGCGCTAGAATAATTAGCTATTGGCTCAACATACTGTGTATCATATTTTACCAAATTATCATACTTTTTATAATATCCTTCTACTCTGAAAGTTTGTTTGTTTTTTACATATTGATAATTAGCAATCAAGTGTGTTGCTTGTTCAGTTTTAAAATTACTACTGAATTTTAAATATTCTTTTCTTGGGCTTTGGTAAAAATCTCCATAGGCTAATGAAACTTGACTATTTTCTGCTGTTTTATAGGCTAAAGAAACTCTTGGTGAAACGGTAGTTTGCTTTAATAAACTTACATTCTCTACTCTAACACCAACTTTTGCTGCTATTTTTTTTGAAAAGAAAACTTCTGATTCTCCAAAAACCGCTTGTACACCACTTGCATACGTGTACCTTGATACACTAGGTGCGTTATTTTTATATTCCTCATTAAAATTAGTATTGAAATATTCTCCCCCAAAGCTAAACTTCAACCTATTACTTATTCGCTTCTTAAGTTTTAACTTCGCATGCCATGAGTTTTCTATGTCTCTTACATCATCAGATATTATAGTTAATTTAGAATAGTCATTCGTATAACTCAATCCAGTCTGTAACATCCAGTCATTTACTAGTATTTGTTTGTAAGAACCATTGAAATACAAATTTTTATTCAACATACCAAAACGAACTCCAGCCAGATTATTGATATCTTCTTGTATTAAATCAAAATCAGTATAACTGAATGCACTATATAGTTTTAACAAGCCATTTTCCTTTATTTTATGACGGTATACTAACTCTCCTGAAGACACCTCCACCGGTTTATTCCATTTGTTTCTATCTGAAAAAATTGCTTGATATGGTCCTAAATTGATATAAGATGCATTTGCACTTAATGATGATTTTTTCCATTTTTGAGTATTACCTACCCCTACACCAACTGACATCAGGGATACATCTGTTTTTTCTTGCACTGGTTCATCTATAGTATTCAATAATAAAACACTAGACAACGCCTGTCCATACTCTGCCGAATATCCTCCAGTAGAAAATGTTATTCCTTTAAACAAAAAGGGAGAATACCTACCTCGTGTTGGAGTATTATTTGGTGATGATGCATAAGGTGTAAACACACGAATACCATCGATAAAAACTTGAGTTTCTTCAGCTTCACCACCACGTACAAATAACCTGCCATCTTCTGCTACAGTACTTGTCCCTGGTAAAGTTTGCAAAGCCCCAACAAAATCACCTAAAGCACTTGCTGTAGTTACTATATCTAAGGGCTTTAATGCCGTTACCTTAGTATTATCCCCTGCCTCAAAAGTTCCTACATTCAATACAACTGCATCCAATGCTCCAACATCTTCTCGTAACTTTATAATTATATTATCAAATGATGTTATATCGTGAGTAATTGTATAAGTTTCATATGATAGAAAAGATACTATTAAAGTTTGCTCTCCTACAGTTTTTGTAGTAAAAACAAAGCTACCTGCTTCGTTAGTTGAAGCTCCATCATAAGTTCCTTTTATAAATACATTAGCACCAATAACAGCATCACCTTTTGTATCTGTTACAGTACCTGAAATAATTGTTTGCCCAAATATAAAATTGATGTAAAAAAGCAATAGTAGTGTTATATTTTTCATCAGAATAGTTTTACTACTACAAAGTTGAAACATATCTTTCTACTAAAATAAAAAGAACTACTGAGTTGTTAAAAACCAATGATGAATTGCAATTATGACACCTATTAACTTCCAAATGAAGTATGTTAAACTTAAATTAGTACAAAAAAACAAAAATCCCGTCTCATAACTGAAACGGGATTTAAAATATAACTTAAACACTTCGACTAGCTCAGTGTGATAATCATTACGCTAACATAGTAACTGGATTTTCTATAAATCCTTTTAATGTTTGTA
>Ga0209291_1001421_pt1 | contig 21308 bp, 16 predicted proteins | sample GOMGulsemesocosm_FD_184633 | JGI IMG/M metagenome (GOLD analysis project Ga0209291, IMG submission 184633) | Methane-oxidizing microbial communities from mesocosms in the Gulf of Mexico - GOM9B Gulf of Mexico (SPAdes) (version 2) | ecosystem: Environmental > Aquatic > Marine > Cold seeps...
TTCAGAGACACCGGGCACCGTTTGTAACTCATACTTTAAAAACCAATCTTGAATGCTACGTAGCTGGCTTAAATCATGATTACCACTGGTATCGGTAAGGACATAAGAATATATCCAGCCAACCCCTGTTGCATCCGGACCTAATGCTGGTTTGGCTGTGCTGGGTAAATTTGGCGTAACTTGCGATAAATATTCTAACACCCGTGAACGGGCCCAGTACATGTCGGTGCCATCAGCAAAGATGACGTAAACATAAGAATCACCAAAAAATGAAAATCCACGGACCGTTTTGGCTCCGGGTACAGATAACATCGCGGTTGTCAGTGGATAGGTAACTTGGTCTTCGACTACCTGAGGTGCTTGTCCGGCGTAACTGGTTTTAATAATAACCTGGACATCGGACAGATCGGGGATCGCATCTATCGGGGTGTTTTTGATCACATAACTGCCGTAGATCAGCACCACTAAGGTGGCGAGTAAAACCATGATGCGATTGTTAATCGACAATTCAATTATTTTTTTGATCATTACAGCTCTCCCTCATCATCAAAGTCTAACCAAGACAGGTCTTCATCTTCAGTGGTGGCCGCTGGTTTTTGGTTTTGCTGCATTTGACCATGATCCATTGGTGCTGTCATACCGCTGTGGTCCATGGATGCAGGGTCCATATTACTATGATCCATGCTTTCCATTATTATGCTATCTCTTGCCCCAATACGATCAAAATCGGCCGTGAGACTTGATTCTGAATCAATTAAAAATTGTGCACTGGTGACAATGCTATCACCATCGTCTAAACCGGCTAATACTTCCACGTAACCTGCCGATTCTCTGCCTAACGTGATCTTGACTGACTGATACTGACCATTGCCTTTGGCAAGGACTATGCGATCAAAATCACCAGCGCGAATGATCGCTTCACGTGGTACTTGTACTGAATCGGTTTGCACTTGGCTCGTTAACTTTAATTTCGCGAACATATTTGGTTTTAATTGTTTATCTGTATTGGCGAATTTGACTCGTACTTTTAACGTTCGGGTTACGGCATTTAATACCGGATAAATATAATCGATTTCACCAGACCAAGTTTTCCCAGGGAAACTGTCTAACTGCATTTCTGCTTTATCACCGACCTGTACTAATCCGGCCTGTGATTCAAATACCTCGGCTTGCAGCCATATTTCAGCCAACTGACCAGCTTCGACTATTTGTGCTGATGGCGAAATATAAGCGCCTTCACGTATGCCTAATTTAGTGATGTAACCGGATTCTGGGGCATAAATAATGATATTCTGCAGTACTTTTTTGCTGCGATTAACCTGGTTGATTTGTTCCTGGCTGATGCCTAGTGCAGATAATCTATGCTTGGCTGAAGCGATCAGGATTTTATTCCCGATGCGAAGGGTATTGAGCAGTTCTTCTTGGGCTTTGATGAGTTCTGGTGAATACAGAGAGAGTAGTTTCTGGCCTTTATTTACATATTCACCTTCACTATTGATATATAGTTTATCGACCCAGCCTGATACTCGGCTGTTTATTTGCCACAGGGTATCTTGATTAAACTCTAACATACCAACGGTATTGATCTCGGCAATGAAAGGGCGCAATGTCGCAGTTTGAGTGCGCACCCCTAAGTTATTTTCTACTCGTGCCGAGATAGTGACTAAGCCAGCATCGCTTGCGGTATTTGCATCGGCATAAACAGGAACCAAGTCCATGCCCATTGGCGATTTACCTGGTTGATCGCGACGATAGTTGGCATCCATCGGGGCTACCCAATAAAGCAGTTCTGGTTCCGTAGCTGATGCTGTCGTGTCGGCGTAAACAGGGACTAAATCCATGCCCATTGGTGATTTTCCGGGTTGATCTCGGCGGTAGTTAGCATCCATTGGTGCGACCCAATAGAGGATAGTTGGCGTTGCGGTATCTTCGCTATTATTTGTTTGTTGATTGGTAAACCAGGCTCCTACCGCAATACCGAGTGCCAATGTGATTGAACTAGCTAATAATGTTTTCATGTCGACCTCTATAATGCTTGAAAGTAGCGAACGCGGGCTAAAGTTTTTAAACCTTGGAAATGCAATTGATGGTATTCGAGCTCTAAGGCCTGTTCATCCATTAATGCTTTGATAACTTGTTCAAAATCATTGGTATTAGCTTGGTAACCTTGCATTACTGCCGCACTATTTAATTTGGCTTGTACCAGTAGCGTGTCTTGGTAACGCTGCATCCGAGCTTGGGTATTACTGAAGTTAGCGATGGCCCCATTTAAGATGCCATTGAATTTTATCAGTAATAGGTCTTTTTCCGCTTGCTTGATGCCTTTACCTTGGGTCGCGGCGATCACCACTTGATCTTGTCGGTTACTGGTAAATAGCGGTACATTCATCGTGACAAAACCACTGAGCAAATCACTGCGATTGGAACCGGTACTCATGTCCATGGATTCTCGGTGACCATAACCTAGCTCTACCTTGAATGCCGGTTTATATGATTCATTGGCAGTGGCAATGGTATTTTTAGCAACATCAATTGCTTGTTGTGCGGCTAGTATTTGTGGATGATTGGCCAGTAATGGGTAATGTTGCACCTGTGCTTGTTGAGCATATTCACGACTTTGTGACCACTCTGGTAATTGCGAGTCTAAATCTACGAATGCTTGCGGCCCGACCCAAGATACCAGTTGTCCGCGTAATGCCTGCTCTTGCTGTGCAAAGGCAGAAATTTTGTCATCAAATTTCGCTAGTTCCAGTTCTGCCTTTATAAGATCTTGATTTTGTTTGTAACCAAGTTCGAATTGGCGATAGAGATTCGTGACATTTTGACGGAACAGGTCCTGATTTTTTATCAGGATCTCCTGCGCCATACGGGTAAAACGAATATCGAACCAAAGTTCTCTGATCTGCAGTTTTAATTCTAATTGGCGATTTTCTGCTAAATGGATGCTTTGTTGTGTTTGTAGCGCAAACCCTTTAGCGTTGAGTTCGAGCGTATCACCACGTGAAAACTGTTGTGATAAGCCAAGACTAAATTGGGTCATCGGATCGTCTGACAATGAAAAACTGTCGATCGGTACATTAGCTAAACCGAGTTTTATCATTGGATCGGCAAGTTGTGATTGGCTAATGGCTTGTGCTTTAAAGCTAGTTTGTTGCGCACGGTATAATGTTGCAGAGGGATCGCGTTGTAGCGCAATATCTTCTGCAATAGATAGCGTTAATTGCTGGGCACTAGCATTTAAAGACAGTAATGCTAATAACCCCAAATAAATTTTGGATGGCATGGTGTTCCCTTAATTAATTGGTTTTTAAAAACGATTCAAAATCAATTAATGAGGGGAGGACGATATAAGCTTTCTTGGTATTGTTCTGGTAGGAAAGAAGGGGAGTAGAGTTCAGCTATTGTTTTTCTCGGTATTGCGATGACTAATTTATTCATGGTGATAAAAGGCATTAAGCTGGTGCTTGTGCACTCACCACAATTGGTCATTTCACAACAAGTATGAGTTTGGCTGATATCGATATCATTTGCCATCGATTGGCAAATATTCATTGATTGGTTATCTGGGGTAACAGCATTGTCGATATGGAATTGCATTTTTGGCATGCTGCAGGGGACATTATTTACTGGCATAAGATGGCTGCTCATCGCCTGAAGAGGTAATGAGAACGAGTTTATTAATAATAATAAAACTAGAGCCAATATGCGCATGAAAATATATTAATTGAAAAAAATAGTATGGATTATGTTAAGGCTTACCTTAGGGTCAAGGTCAAGTTGCAAATGAAAGATTAAATTTTAGGTATAAAAAAACCTCGATAAACGAGGTTTCTTTATTTATTCTTGTAAGAAAGTGGTGGGCTGTGAAGGATTTGAACCTTCGACCAATTGATTAAAAGTCAACTGCTCTACCAACTGAGCTAACAGCCCCCGTATTCTTTCTTTTTATAGCTATGTCTTATGACATTCACCACAATAGTGGTGGGTCCTACTGGGCTTGAACCAGTGACCCTCGCCTTGTAAGGGCGATGCTCTCCCAACTGAGCTAAGGACCCACATTATTTTTTAGCGATAGTTGTGTCTATCGTTTTAACTGGTTGCGGGAGCCGGATTTGAACCAACGACCTTCGGGTTATGAGCCCGACGAGCTACCAAACTGCTCCATCCCGCGACAATTCTGTAAGTAAAGTGGTGGGCTGTGAAGGATTTGAACCTTCGACCAATTGATTAAAAGTCAACTGCTCTACCAACTGAGCTAACAGCCCTTTACTTTATTGTTTCTTTTACAAGAAACTTTGTTGTGTATGTCTTATGACATAATCACCACAATAATAGTGGTGGGTCCTACTGGGCTTGAACCAGTGACCCTCGCCTTGTAAGGGCGATGCTCTCCCAACTGAGCTAAGGACCCACATTATTTTTTATCGATAGTTGTGTCTATCGTTATAACTGGTTGCGGGAGCCGGATTTGAACCAACGACCTTCGGGTTATGAGCCCGACGAGCTACCAAACTGCTCCATCCCGCGACAATACTGTTTTATAAAGAAAGTGGTGGGCTGTGAAGGATTTGAACCTTCGACCAATTGATTAAAAGTCAACTGCTCTACCAACTGAGCTAACAGCCCCAAATTCTTTCTTTATAGTAAATCCCGTTACTTATCTTATAAAAGATATAACCAGACTTAATATATGGTGGGTCCTACTGGGCTTGAACCAGTGACCCTCGCCTTGTAAGGGCGATGCTCTCCCAACTGAGCTAAGGACCCCATATTTCGATTATTGTTGGAAACGTTGTTTTGAAGCAGCGCCCCTAATCGAGGTGGCAGATATTATCCAGTTCCAAATGTTTATGCAACCCCTAAATCAATTATTTTATTTAATTTGTTTGCTGGCGATCTTTTTTGCTACTTTTTGTCTAAAAAGTGTCCGCGATTGCATTGTTAGCTACAGAACCTCTAATGGTAGAAAACAAATTAACGAACGGCCACAACATTTTTGACCCCAGTTCATCCTAATCCAATATTAATATTGTGACTATTTTGGCGCTATAAGTTTACCATTATCTAGAAAACTGTTAGCATCATCACACTTCTATGCCTGCCTTATAGGCTAAATTTTTTTGTAAAAAATCAATAGAATTTAAGCATGGTTTCTCTCATTTAAGGTTTTATTTTGCAGAATAAAATTGTTGAACTGAAACATAAAGCTAAGTTATTCAATCAACTTAGACTTGATCGTGCCTTATCCGTAATGGATGATAATGGCCGTGAAGTGACAGCTATTTTACCTCTTCTACTGCATTGTAATCACCCTAATCTACCTGTTTATCTTGATGCTGAAGTACCATACGGCATCTGTTTGTTTAGCCCTGATGAACAACAGCAAGACTATTTAACTTCATTAAATGTAGTACTAGATGATGATAAATGTGCCACGTGTTCACCTATATATAGTTTATATGCCATGGGCAGTACCGGCTCTATTGGTCAAAACTGGCGTAGTGATTTAGATATTTGGGTGTGCCATGATCCGGCGATGAATGATGAGGATGCGCAGTTATTAGAGCAAAAATGCACATTGATAACCGCGTGGGCAGAGACCTTTAATGTCGAAGTTAATTTTTTCTTAATTGCCGAAGATAAATTTAGAAAAGTTAATAATGCAGTGATGACCAAGGAAAGTTGTGGCAGTGCTCAGCATTTTCTATTACTTGACGAGTTTTATCGCAGTGCACTTCGGATCGCAGGTAAACCAAGCCTTTGGCATATTTTGCCGGTTGAATTTGATAATAATTATGATGATTATGTCGATGAATTGGTTGCCGATGGCGTCATTGATCGTGAAGAGTGGGTCGATTTAGGTGGTTTTCCGCGTATTCCAGCGGAAGAATATTTTGGTTCAGCCTTATGGCAGCTCTATAAAGGTATTGATTCCCCTTATAAGGCGGTATTGAAAACCTTATTAATGGAAGCTTACTCGGCGGAATACCCAAATAACCGCTTATTATCGCAAATAATGAAAGAAAACTTTCAATTGGCGTCTTCACAACAATTGGAATTGTCGCATGATACCTATTATCAAATATTAGTTAAAGTAACGGCTTATCTCGAAAAAATTGGTGATAATGCCCGCGTTGATTTATTACGCCGCTGTTTTTATTTGAAAATGTTTAGTGGAAATTGTGCAGCTGAGAAGCTTGTACGTCCAGAATGGCACCGAACCTCTGTCGCAGAAGTCATTAGTGAATGGAATTGGCATCCTGATCGGATTGCCCATCTTGATAATCGTGATAATTGGAAAATCGAACAAGTACAAGAAGCACATCCCGAATTACTTGATGCCATGATGAAAGGTTATCGTAACCTGATTGGTTTTGCCCGTCGTAATAATATTAGTGAATCGATTAATCCAGCAGATATCGGCATCTTATCGCGTAAGCTATATGCCGCGTTTGAGTCTCTGCCGGGTAAAGTGACATACATTAATCCACAGATCTCACCTGACTTATCCGAACAACAGCTCAGTTTTGTGCAAGTGCCCGACGGTCGTTTTAATAATTCCGGTTGGTACTTATATAATTCGTCGCTAGATCCGATGCAAATTGTTGGCCGTAAGCCTTTAGAGCATAACGGTTATTTGAGTAAGTTGGTGGCATGGAGCTACTTCAATGGTTTGATGGCTGATAAAACCCAGGTTGATATTTTTAACCAAGATTCAGATATGAATAGCGATGTATTGAATTCATTTTGTAAAGATCTTAAAAATAAATTTCCTATTCAAGCAAAACCAGCATCGAATCAAGCGTTAAGCCGACCGTGTGAAATCCGTGACTTATCTATATTTTTGAATTTAGAGCATGATCCGACTAACCATTGGGGTGGTCGTATTATTGAATTTGATACCAATACCAGTGATGTATTCTCATTTGGTGATTGTAAAGCTTGCTTAGTAGGTAGTATCGATCTAATTTATCGTAATTCTTGGAATGAAGTTCGTACGCTGCATTTTTCTGGTGAAGAACGTATTGTTGATGCATTAACCACTATCATGGGCAAAATGCATCAAGATGCGACGGAACCAGATTCAATTAAAGTATTTTGTTATAGCTTACATTTCCGTGGTTTGATCCGACATAGTTTCGAACGCTTGGTGCGTGATTGTATTAGCACCCGATTACAGCGTGACAAAGATCAGATAGTGAAAATGCTCACGATTAGTGACGACCGCTTTGGGATTTATTTTGAACGCCGCGGTGTGTCTATTCGTAAACTTGAAACCTCTTTGGATCTGTATAACCATATCTCTGAGCGTAAGTTAGAGCAAATGCCGTTACGAATTGATAAAACCACCACAGCTGAAGGCACGCCATTAGCCGTGGAATCACATTCATCAGAAGGGCTAGTGCAGTTCTTTTTTGAGAATTATAAAAATGGCTTTAATGTTTATATTGTTGATGAAGCTAACCGCGTAGAAACTTACCAGCATTTAAGTGGTAATAAAGACGAGCTGATCAAAGGTGTCCATCGTTTTTATACTAACTCCCAGGAAGAATCTCGTAACGAAGGTACTTTTGCTAATTTCAACTTACCGCAATTTTACGATATCGTTTATTCTGAAAATAAAGAATTAGAAGTCATTCCTTACGTATCCACTAAATAAATCCCATTTTATTTGAATAATCCTTAGTGCTTAGTAGGTTTTATGCAAAACCGCTAACGTTATTTTTTTAGTTTGTTTTTTCACTGTAAGACATCGACCATTTAACTCGTGGGAATATGACATTTATCTATTGGGGTCGTATTCGTTTTAGCGAATGTGATACACCTTGTCCTGAATTGCAACTTGTTGATAATAAGCGGCTTATTTATTTTTGTGAGCTGAAACTTGTATTTATTTTACAAAAATACTAATTTCTGTGTTGCGGCAATATTGGATTTCTCTATAGTAGGTATCCGTAAGGACGCACAACATAGTTGGTAAGGATTACTGACTAGATATGGATTATCGAATAGGATTTACCACAGGATGTGGTCGCAAGGAAAAGTCTTCAGGATGAAGATGCGATGGACACTCAACGGATATGAGTATAAAGGACACCTCTAGGATGGAGATGAAATAAATCGGATTGATTTATTGTACCAGGATGGTAATAAAAAAAACCCGATGGATTGGGAGTTAAACCTAAAGGAAATTAGGTCAGTCAATTTGCAGGGAGCAAAATTAGTTCAAGGATAGGGCTACATGACTACTTAAGGACGGCATTTATGCCGTCCTTTTCTTTTATCTGCAGTTTTATTTTTCTTCTTTTACAATTATAACCAAGCGCTCATCTTGCTGGTTTATTATACTATTTCTTAATGTTATTGCTCATTTATTACCATGCCCATTAATAGCTCTTAGCAACGCCGATATGGATCGTTGTTGGCTATTTGATTGCCATCCAATTATATTTATTTTATCTTCGCTACAGCGCAATTAACCCGCTTAAAATGGCAGTTTTACTGAGCTGTTTTTATTTAAAATAAGTCGTGTAATAGTGCTATATCTGATGACTATATTGATAGTAATCTGATGCTAATTCAAGCAAGAGATCAAGATGATGAAGACGACTGATAACACCTTTATTGAAGCCGATTTTACTGACCAAGATTTAGAATCGATGGTCTTCACTCGCTGTGCATTCTACCGTTGTGATTTTAATCATGCGCAACTCAGTGATGCGGAGTTTATTGATTGCCAATTTTTCGAATCGGGTAACATCGCTGGTTGCCGATTTGATTATGCCGATTTAAAAGGCGCGAGTTTTAAAAACTGCGATTTGAATATGAGTCAGTTTATTGGAGCCGAGTGTTTTGGTATTGAATTTCGTGGCTGTAATTTGAAAGGCGCAGACTTTAATCGTGCGAGTTTTGCTAATTACATTACCCAAAAAACCTTCTTTTGTTCTGCGTACATTACCCAGTGTAATTTGAGTTATGCCAATTTGGCAGATCAGCGGCTCGAAAAATGTGAATTATATGAGAACCGCTGGACGGGATGTAATTTAATGGCGGCTACATTACAAGGCTCGGATCTGAGCCGTGGAGAGTTTTCGCAAGAGAGTTGGCAGCAGTTTAATCTTCAACATTGTAATTTAAGTCACGTTGATCTCACTGGTCTCGACCCAAGACGGGTTAATTTACACGGTGTGACGATTTGCAGTTGGCAGCAGGAACAACTATTAGCACCTTTTGGATTGATTATTGGTGGTGATTAATAAGGCCGAGTGATCGTGATCACAGATTAACTGCTGTGATTTGATGATCAATGGATGTGGTATTTATACGTTGTTTTTAGCGTGTAAGAGATCGACTATTCGTATTGGTAGATAAAGTACTTATATTAAGGTGTGATCCTAGGGTGTGAATGCTTTTATTTCTTGAGGTTTAATGCTTAAAGCCTACTCTCACGGTATTTGTAGCGATTTACACTGAATATTTAGTGTTCTGACACTAATTAAATTTGTTTTTTATTGCGATTTATTGTTTTTAGGTTTGCTATATTTGTTTCCAGAGACGCAGGAAGCTCATCAGGATGATGACTTGGCACTCTACATGAAACCGCAAGGATGTGGTGGATTACAAGGATAGCACTCACGGATTTAGAGTGAATAAAGGACACCTCCAGGACGGAGATGAGAAGCAGGTTAGGATGACTTGTTAGGCTAGGATTGCCAAAGGAACAACTCAAAGGATTGGGGAAAAGTAAATCACCTAATGGATTAGGTAAATGTCTAAGTGCAGGGAGCACAATCAGTTCAAGGATATGAGCTATTACGACAACGTAAAAGGGCTGCACTAGTTACTAGTGCAGCCCTTTTCTTTTGTCTAAAATTTAGCTTTCGAATGCATAATCACATAAACAAGACCTATCATTTTAACGATACCAATCACGTCAATCCGCTAGTCTTTACGTCATTGGTATGCACTTCATATTAGAAGCTAACGTCTTCACCGCCTTGATTTTTAACAGCTTCGGTTAATACCTGTGATAATTCTTGTTGGGTGCGGTTATCAATCCATGCATCGTTAATAAACGCAAAATGATGGCCGTTGGCTTTTGTTGCTACCCATAACTGATGTAATGGTGCTTGTTTGTTCAAAATGATTTGCGAGCCATCGCGGCAGTAGAGGGTCAAAATACTGTTACTGTTTTCATAATCGAGTTCAACATCACTGTCATCAATGATCTCTTCAAAGCTTATTAATAGTTCATCAACCTGTTGGTGGAATTCAGAATCAGTCATTTTTTATTAATCCTATTGCTTTTAATTTTGTCAGTGCGATTATAAGGGATAAAATTAATTTATCATTGAGTCGGTTATGAGCCAAGCAAGAAAAACAATATTTATTACATTAGCCTTTATGTTTAGCGCTGGTTTACTCAGTGGTTGTGGTATTTCAGGTCCTTTATATGCACCAGGAACGGGACCAGATGCCAAGCAAGTTCAGGTGGCAACACCAACTGATACAAGCGTAGATAGTAATGACGCCGCTAGCAAGGCTGAAAGCAGCGACGCAGAATAAACATAACATTGTCACATGATGTGCAGTGAATGAGTTAGTTTACGAATTAAAAGAAAAGGAATAGAGCATTGGATTACTTTAATTATCAGGATGATGGCCAATTATTTGCGGAAAAATGTGCAGTTGCAGATATAGCAGAAAAATTTGGTACGCCAACGTATGTATACAGCAGAGCGACAATTGAACGTCATTGGCATGCATTTAATGATGCGGCTGGTGAGCATCCGCATTTGGTTTGTTATGCGGTAAAAGCTAATTCAAACATTGCAGTGTTAAATGTGATGGCACGTTTGGGCTCAGGTTTTGATATTGTATCTGGCGGTGAGCTATTACGTGTGATTGCTGCCGGTGGTGATCCAAGTAAAATTGTATTTTCTGGTGTCGGTAAAACCGTAGCCGAAATTAATTTAGCACTCGATCACCATATTCATTGTTTCAATGTCGAGTCGACGGCTGAGCTGGAACGTATTAATGACGTAGCGATAAGTCGTGGTGTGCAAGCTCCAGTGTCTATTCGCGTTAATCCTAATATCGATGCGGGTACCCACCCTTATATTTCGACTGGCTTAAAAGAAAATAAATTTGGTATTGATATTGATTTAGCGGAAGGCGTTTATCAAGTTGCAAGTAAAATGCCTGGCATTAAATTAAAAGGCGTTGATTGTCATATTGGTTCACAATTAACTGAGTTATCACCTTTCTTAGACGCGGTAGATAAGCTATTACTATTAATTGATACATTATCAGCGCAAGGTATTGTGCTTGAACACCTCGATGTTGGTGGTGGTTTAGGCGTACCTTATGATGGTGAAACACCGCCACTACCTGCTGAATATGCACAGGCATTAAAAGATAAATTAGCTGGCCGTAAACTGTCGCTTATTTTTGAACCGGGTCGTGCGATCATGGCTAATGCCGGTATTTTGGTCAGTAAAGTTGAGTATATTAAACTTACTGAACATAAAAACTTTGCTATCGTTGATGCGGCTATGAATGATCTTATTCGTCCTGCGTTATACAGTGCGTGGCAAGCTATTGCGCCAGTGAATAAATCATTAGAGCGCGAATGTTTAAACTATGACGTTGTTGGTCCAATTTGTGAGACTGGTGATTTCTTAGGTAAGAACCGTGATTTAACGATCGCGATGGATGATTATATTGTTGTTCGTTCTGCCGGCGCTTATGGTTCAACCATGAGTTCAAATTATAACTCTCGCAGTCGACCTGCCGAAGTGATGGTGGATGGTGATGCTGCACATTTGATCCGTCGCCGAGAAGAACTGGCAGAGATCTGGAAAGATGAAGCAATTTTACCTGCAGAGTAATTGTTTACCTACGTGATAATAGTTTACCGACTGAATGAAATAAGGGTTACAGGTTCATATGTTTATACAGTTTTCAAAGATGCACGGTTTGGGTAATGATTTCATGGTCGTTGACTGTGTTACTCAAAATGTATTTTTTAATAATGATAATATCCGTCGTTTGGCTGATAGAAATACCGGTATTGGCTTTGATCAACTGCTTGTGGTTGAAGCACCTTATGATCCTGACCTCGATTTTCATTATCGTATCTATAATTCTGACGGTAGCGAAGTGGAGCAGTGTGGTAATGGTGCACGCTGTTTTGCTAGTTTCGTTCGCCATAAAGGTTTAACGAATAAGAGTAAGATCGCGGTAAGTACCAGTGCCGGTAAGATCACCTTGCAGGTTGAATACGATGGCCAGGTTACGGTTAATATGGGCGTGCCTGAATTTGCCCCTGATAAAATTCCGTTTCGTGCCACCAAGCAAGAAAAAACCTATATTCTACGGGCATTAGAAAGCACGGTATTTTGTGGCGCGGTATCTGTAGGAAATCCGCATTGCGTTACCTTAGTGGATGATATCGATACCGCACCATTGGCCGATCTTGGTCATGCGATCTCCCATCATGAACGTTTTCCTAACCGAGTTAATGCTGGCTTTATGCAAGTATTATCACCGGACCATGCCAAGTTACGGGTCTATGAACGTGGTGTTGGTGAAACCCAAGCATGCGGTACCGGTGCCTGTGCGGCTGCGGTTGTGGGTCAATTACAAGGTAAACTTGGTCAAGATGTGTGTATTGAACTGCCTGGCGGTAAATTGCAAATTTCATGGCGAGGTCCAGGTACGCCGGTATTTATGACCGGTCCTGCCACACATGTATACGATGGACAAATTAATATATGATCGACGTTAAAGCTTCGCTGTCGATCACGGAAACGCCTGTAATTTCTGAGCCTGCTATTTCAGAAAAAAGTGTCATTGCTTTTTTGCAGGCGGATCCGGATTTTTTTGTACGTAATAATGACTTAGTTGATTCCCTACCTATTTCTCATGGAGCTCAAGGTAGTGTGTCTTTAGTGACATTACGGTTAGAGCGACAGCGACAACGTATTGCCGATTTAGAGAAGCAGCTACAGCAGTTAGTCGCTATTGCTGCTGACAACGATAAATTATTTCGTATCTATGCGGATATTTATACCGCGTTATTTAATTGCACGTCAGTTATGCAAATGCAGCGTATTCTGGTTACTCAGATCCAATCTCAATTACCGCTAGCGGCTGTCAATCTGCATTTAAATGAAGCCTATTTTCACCTTAAATCACAATATCTACCATTAGCTATTTCTGCTGGGCAGTTAGTGCGTATTCGCCAGAAGCAATTTGCTGGCGGCGATCATTATTTTGGTCCTGTTGCAGGCGTTGATAAAACATTACTGTTTGGTCAAGATGCCTTGGTTAACTCTGTCGCACTAATGGCATTGGGTGAACGGGGTGAATACGGTTTGCTCGCTATCGGTAGTGCTAATGCCGATCATTATCAGGCGGGCATGGATAACTTGCTGTTAGGCCAGCTTTGTCGCATTATCTCTACCCTGTTACCGCAACTGATGCCTTCACGTGACAACGCCATTAAACAATAATACAGCGGCAGGTAGTGAGTTACCTGCACAACTCGTTAAACCTATTGAACGGTTTTTACGTTATATCACCAGCGAACGCCAACTGAGTCTACATACTGCGCGTAATTATCGTCGCCACCTGACCTTATTCGCCGAGCAAATGCTGACGTTGCCGATCTCGGAATGGCGTGAGCTTGATGCTGCTCAGGTACGCAAGTTAGCGACCTTGAATCATAAACTGGGTTTATCACCGCGCAGTCTGGCCACCAAGCTATCTGCCCTACGTAGTTTCTGTGATTACTTGGTATTACAAGGTGATCTCAGTGCCAACCCTGCGAAAGGGGTATCGGCACCACGCCAACATAAGACTTTGCCTAAGAACCTCGATGTTGATGAAATTAATCAATTATTAGCCGTGTCTAATACTGAAGATGCTGATGATCCATTTTTAGTGTCGCGTGATAAAGCCATGATGGAGTTAATGTACTCTGCCGGTTTGCGGTTAGATGAACTGGTTAATCTGGATTTAAAAGACGTTAAGTTGCGTGAAAAAACCATGCGGGTGATTGGTAAAGGTAATAAACAGCGCCAGTTACCGATTGGTAGCATCGCGATCACCGCGTTAAAAGCGTGGTTAACAGTCCGTGGTGAATATGCGGATAGCGCACAACCGGCATTATTTGTTAGCCAATTACGACGTCGTATTTCTCACCGTAGTGTGCAAAGCAGAATGGCGAAGTGGGGGCAGCAGCAAACATTAACCAGTCATGTTCATCCGCATAAGTTACGCCATTCCTTTGCTACCCACATGCTCGAATCGAGTGGTGATTTACGTGCCGTACAGGAATTATTAGGACATGCTAATATCAGTACCACGCAGATCTACACTAGTTTGGATTTTCAACATCTGGCTAAAGTATACGATGATGCTCATCCTCGAGCGAAAAAGAAAAGAGAAGACTGATGAAATTCTATCGACGATTACAACAGATTAAGGCGATGAGCTTCGATCTTGACGATACCTTATATGATAATTATCCGGTAGTGCGTCGCGCCGAGGCTTGGATGCATATGCATTTACGCAGTCAATATCCACACATTACCCATTTAGACGACAACGCTTGGTTGCAGCTAAAGCGCCATGTTCTGCATCAACAACCGCACTTGATCCATGATGTCAGTGGTATCCGCATTGCCTGTTTAACGGCACTATTTTTACGTCATGGGTATGGCGAAAAAGAGGCTGGATCTGTCGCGAATACTATTTTTGCACAAGTACTGGCAGTGCGAAGTGACTTTATAGTGCCAGAGAATACTTTTGCGGTGTTATCTGAATTAGCGAGTAAGATCCCGCTAATTGCGGTGACCAATGGTAATGTTGATACCGATAAAATTGGTTTAACGCCATTTTTTACGGCGGTGATAAAACCGGGTAATGGGCTGAGAATGAAACCATATCCAGATTTGTTTTCACTAGCAGCAGAACAATTAGCCTTACCGCCGCAACATATCTTACATGTTGGCGATCATCTTAAGTCCGATGTGGCAGGGGCGATCACTAACGGTTTCATGTCTGCGTGGTTTAATGACCAGCAACAATCGCTAATGACGAGTCCTAGAGCCAGTCATTTACCTGATATTGAAATAACGCACTTGGATGAATTAACAAGCCTGTTATAATCCCCCCATTCTACTGATTAAATATACAGTCTAAGGTGACTAAATTATGGATGTATCTCTCTTACTGGACGGCCTCAACGACAAACAGCGTGATGCTGTCGCGGCTCCACAATCGAGTATGCTGGTTTTAGCGGGTGCTGGTAGTGGTAAAACCAGAGTATTGGTACATCGCTTAGCTTGGTTAATGCAGGTTGAGCAGTGCTCACCTTATTCTTTATTAGCGGTGACCTTTACCAATAAAGCCGCCGCAGAAATGCGTGGTCGTGTTGATAAGCTACTACAAGGCCGTCAGCAAGGCATGTGGATTGGTACCTTCCATGGTATCGCTCACCGTTTATTACGCGCGCACCATTTAGATGCGGGTTTGCCTGCTGAATTTCAAATCATTGACAGTGATGATCAACTGCGATTATTAAAACGTCTGATCAAAGCGATGAATCTTGATGAAAAGCAGTGGCCAGCAAAACAAGCGATGTGGTATATCGGTGGTAAAAAAGATGAAGGCCTACGTCCTGAACATTTACAAGCGTATGATCCGATTGAGCGTAACTGGATCAAGATTTATCAAGCCTATCAAGAATCTTGTGATCGTGCCGGCTTAGTCGACTTCGGTGAGTTATTATTACGATCGCACGAACTTTGGCTCAACAAACCACACATTTTAGCCCATTACCAAGATCGTTTTTCTAACATCTTGGTGGACGAATTCCAAGATACCAATAATATTCAATATGCGTGGTTACGTATGCTGACTGGTGATCGCGGTAATTTAATGATCGTAGGTGATGATGATCAGTCTATTTATGGTTGGCGTGGCGCGCAAGTGGCTAACATTCAACGTTTCTTAACCGATTTCACTGGGTCTAAAACCATTAAGCTGGAACAAAACTACCGTTCTAGCAGCAATATTTTGAATGCCGCTAATGCGTTGATCGTCAATAACAGTGAACGTATGGGCAAAGAGTTATGGACCGAAGATAACGAAGGCGAACCGATCTCGTTATATGCAGCATTTAATGAAGTCGATGAAGCGCGTTTTGTTATCGGCCGTATTAAAGAATGGCAAGATCAAGGTGGCTCACTCAGTGATTGCGCGATCTTATATCGTAGCAATGCCCAGTCGCGTGTGCTTGAGGATGCCTTATTACAAGAGCAACTTGCTTACCGTATTTATGGCGGTTTACGTTTCTTTGATCGTCTTGAAGTGAAAGATGCGATGGCGTACATGCGCCTGAAGAATAACCGTGATGATGATGCGGCATTTGAACGTATTGTCAATAAACCGACCCGTGGCATTGGTGATCGTGCCTTGTCATTATTACGTGATGCGAGCCGTGAGCAAGGTTCTACCTTGTGGCAAGCGGCGATCTATCTACTCGATAATAATTTGATCGCAGGTCGCGCTGCGAGTTCGATCCGTAAGTTTGTTGAACTGATCACTGAATTGGATAACGATGTTGCTGAGTTAGCCCTACACGAACAAATCGATCATGTGGTGTTATATTCAGGCCTGAAATCTATGTACCAATTGGAGAAAGGTGAGAAAGCCCAATCTCGTATTGAGAACTTAGAGGAACTGGTTTCTGCGGCGCGTGGTTTTAAGATCCCAGATGACAGTGAAGAAATGACGGAGTTGTCTGCATTCTTGGCCTTTGCGGTATTAGAGTCTGCAGAAGGGCAAGCGGATGAGTTTGAAGATGCGGTGCAATTGATGACATTGCACTCGGCGAAAGGACTCGAGTTTCCTGTGGTATTCATGGTGGGTGTCGAAGAGGGCATGTTCCCAAGTCAGCAATCGACTGAAGAAGCGGGGCGCATGGAAGAAGAGCGTCGTCTTTGTTATGTGGGAATTACCCGTGCGATGAAGAAACTGTATATCAGTTATGCGGAGTCGCGTCGCTTATACGGTAAAGAGATGAATCACCGTCCGTCGCGTTTCATTCGTGAAGTCCCTGAAAAGTACATTGAAGAGATCCGCTTAAAAACGCAAATTCGCCAGCCAACCCAGTTTGGGCGCTTTAGTGCGGGCTCTGAAAAAATGTCATTTGAGTCGACGGGTTATCAATTAGGTCAACGGGTACTGCATGCTAAATTTGGTGAAGGTATTGTGATGAACTACGAAGGTAGTGGTCCGCAATGTCGTATTCAAATTGAGTTTGATCAACTGGGCAGTAAATGGCTGGTAGTATCTTACGCTAGATTGCAGGCTCTATAGTCACACTCAACTTTTTATAGTATAGTTGCGCGATTTTTTAGGATAGTATCACTGCATACTGAACGCTAACTCGGATGTTAGCGCTACCCATGCGGCTACAGGGAGTTATTTTGATATTACGATCGATCATCGCGCTTGTGTGCTTATTCAGCTCTTTTTCCCATGCTGCGATATTTAAATCTGAAAATACGGCGTTATTGACGCAATGGCTATCTGGTATACACAGATCGAACAACGATGTCATTCAAGGCCGTGAAGTGAGTATCGGGCTACAGGCTTTCCCTATTTGGCAAGAACGTGTCGATGGTGAATGGCTGTATATTGAAAGTCGTATTGTCGGCTCGCCAAACAAGCCATTTTTGCAGCGTATTTTGCAATTGGTAGCAACGCCGAATGGCCTGATCCGTTTATATAGTTACTCTATCCCACGCGCATCTGATTTTGCTGGCGCTTATTATTCCCCGCAAGTATTAATGAGCTTAACCCAGTCACAGCTAACCATTAGCAATAATTGTGAGTTACTGATTGAATTGAAGGTGACGAATACCTTCGTTGGAGAAGCTGACTCTGAAACTTGTCGTTCGCAGGGGCGCTCACCACTCATGACGACTTTTTTTGCTGTATCTGAAGTTAATATTTCATTCTTAGATGGTAGTTATAGTAAGAAGAGAAAAGCGCAGGTAGGGCGCTTTGATAAGCCGATAACGTTTATGAAAATTGAAGACTATGATGCGAGTGAGTACAAGGATTAAGATAAGCACCCTGTTTACAATTCATTGCTGGGTGCTTACCGTTTAATTTATGTTTTGCTGCCTATTTTAGCAGCCATCATTAAGGTTTTAATTTTGCTCGTTGATGACGGTTATTCTTAAAACCGTCGATGCTAAACACCACTAATCCAGCCCAAATAAATACAAATGTCAGCAGTGTTTCAGTATTTACTGCTTCTTCATAAAGCGTTACACCAAGAATAAAGATCAGTGTCGGACCTATATATTGGAAGAAGCCTAATGTGGAAAGCGGTAAGCGAACAGCGGCATGATTAAAGCACAGCAGTGGTACCGTGGTAACAAAGGCAGCACTGAGTAACAGTAAATTAAGGTGCAGACTATTGGCACTTAGATCTGATGTTGCTGAATCCGCAAAGATGAATAAATATGTCGCGGCAACGGGCAGCATGATAATTGTTTCAATCAACAGACCAACTAGCGCATTAAGATGTAATTTCTTGCGTAATAACCCATAGAAACCAAAAGTACAACTTAATACCAAGGCAACCCAAGGTAGATAACCTAAGGTAATGACTTGAATTAAAATGCCGATCACCGCAAGTAAAATAGCGACCCACTGTAACTTACGCAACCTTTCCGATAAAAACACCATGCCCAGTAAAACGTTAATGATCGGGTTAATAAAATAACCTAAGCTGGCATCGAGTAAATGATCGTTATTGACCGCCCAAATATAAGTTAACCAGTTAACACTTATTAACAGTGATGTGCAGATCAGTAATAACACATTCTTCGGCACGGATAATACCGATTTTACCATTGGCCATAACTTAAATAGGCTCAGCAATACCGCAATTAAGATACAAGACCATAGCGCGCGGTGGGCCAAGATTTCATAAGCTGGTACTTGGTGTAATTGTTTAAAGTAAAGTGGGGCCATGCCCCACATTACATAAGCAAGGATGGCGAATATTACCCCTTGCTTAGTATCATTGTTGGTTGTCATTGGTTATGCCAGCGGTTTTTGTAGGAATAAATAGGACGGCTAGCATAACAATGATGGATAATCAGCGATAGTGATATTAATAATCTTTATGATTACTTAGCCGACCAAATAAGTGCCGGTACCAAAAGCAATGTGAACCCCTTCTTGATTGTGCAGCTCCATACGTGTCACCGCCACTTTATTACCTGAACGAATAATCTGTGCTGTGGCAGTGAATTCATCACCCCAACCTGGACGTAAATAATCGACCCGTAAGTCTATCGTGCCAAGTGATTTTAGATTGTTATGGAAGTTCGCGGCACTTTTGGTGGCCATTTGTGGAATTGCAGCTGCTGCGACTAACATACCGCCTGCGACATCGAGCAGGCTTGCGGTTACGCCACCATGCAGTATTTTTCGGATGGGATTGCCAATCAGCTTATCATCCATGTTGATACGTAATTCAATACTGTCTGTGGTGTAGCTAGTGATCCGCATACCGAGCAGGTCGTTAAATGGCATTTGGTTCATAAACATATCACTGATGAAGTCTAACATTTGCTGTTCAGTGAGTTCTTGGTCAATTACATCTTGCTCTGTCATTGTTTGCATGCGTCCTGCCTAAGCGTTATGTGTTATTGAAAATCAATGTTTCACACATTGTGAGTTACGTTAAGGTAACTCACTTTCGTTAAAAAAACACCTGAAATATTGATTACCTTGCATTTATTTATATTGGTTGTGGTTCTGGCACGAGAATGATGCCTTGATATCCGGTTAATGTGATTGTGGTGATCACGTCACTCAAGCTGCCATTTGCATTAAGCCGACGATAGCGTCCCGGTAGTGCGAGGGTAACGCTAGCTTGTTCACTGAATTGTTTGTTTTTACCTTCTCGATCGGTGTAATAGAGTATTAACCCCTGTTGATACTGTCGTGCAATCACGGCTTCTTGCGGCACTGCAGTTTGCCATGGCATTGTCAGGGTGGATTTACTGTAAAGATAAAACCAATGGCTTGGTGTGATGGGCAAGGTTCGCTTGTTTAACGTTATTTGGCTATCGGTACTGGATGCGAGCATATTATTGGCGCTATCAACATATTCGATTGCTGGATAATTTGCGGGGGCTGGAATAGGTTTACCAATATCCTGTTGCAACATAGCGGTTGGCTGATAAGCGACATTTTTAGGAATACCAGCTTGATAGAAATTGTCGGTATCGGTATTGGCACTAGAATAGTAAAAGCTATTATTCCATTGCTGGTAAAAATCGAGATTTGGATTATTAAATAAATAAAATATAGCCAGGTTTGTACTTTTGTCATGATCCCAGTTGGCAGCCGTATGACCTTGCCAGCTAACTTTCCCTCCTTTACGGGTATTTGCCATCAGTATGTTTCGCTTCCCTTGTGCTGACAGGGCAAAATGTTCCCAGCGCTGGAGCAAGCCATCCCTATGGATTAATCCCATACTAGGGTGAATATAGTCTTCACGCACAAAGAAATTAAAACCCGTATTTACAGGCAGTAAGTCTGGTTCGGTAAATAAGTTCAGATTTGAAATATTGGCGCCTATCCAGCGTTCAGCTCCTGCTTGCTGTAATTGTTGGGTAAAAGCACTGAGTTGTTGCCAATAGTGGCGACTTACTTGCTTGATAGGCAGTTGCAGCTCCAATACCTTACCTTCATTTATGCTAGGGAATTGCACTTTCCCTGGAATTCTATATAAATCATCATTGTAAGCGCCGACATATCCTTTAGCTTGCCAATGTTGATCTAGGTATTGAGCAAGTAATTTACGATTGGCTATGGTGAATAGGTTGGTATAGCAAAACGATGATTGTTGACTCCACATACGTCCTAACGGTACGAGGCGTGCTTGATAAGGGAATCGTGCACTGGCTTGTAAATTCTTGCGCTCTTGGTATTCCCGATCATCAACATAATGGTCTTTATTTATATCGTTAATTGGATCCCATCCTGGAATTGTTACATGCTGCTTTTTCTCATGTTGGTTGATCTTATACCAAGATGGCAAATTTATACCGGTAAGCTGTAGCCCTGCTGATGGTGTATTTATGGTTATTTTGAGTACAAAAAAACGTGCATGTGCGACTGACATTTGTGGATTTAATACCGGGGTAAATGCAACTCTTGGCCAACTTTTTGGTGGTAGCCAAGACACTTTGGTTGTATTGCTT
>Ga0209291_1001422_pt1 | contig 21302 bp, 16 predicted proteins | sample GOMGulsemesocosm_FD_184633 | JGI IMG/M metagenome (GOLD analysis project Ga0209291, IMG submission 184633) | Methane-oxidizing microbial communities from mesocosms in the Gulf of Mexico - GOM9B Gulf of Mexico (SPAdes) (version 2) | ecosystem: Environmental > Aquatic > Marine > Cold seeps...
AAAATTATAATTTAGCTAAAAATCAAACAGTAAGTCTTGTTAATCATTTTTTCTAAAAAAAACTCAACAATTTCCAATTAATTGCCTATAGTTAAAGCAAAGCAAAAAACTAAAACAAAAGCTTTTAATGTTACCTACATGAAACAGAAGTTATAGGGAAGCCAATGAAAACATTGACAAAATCAATTTTTATATGGATGTTAGCACTCGGTTCAATATCTAACGCTCAAGCATTTTACAACCAAGATGAAGTTGATTCCTCGCTTGAAACTATTGAAAATGACTCCACACTGACCTTCAGCCTTTCAAAGGAAAATGATGACTTAGAGGCTTTATCCTTTCCGTTAGCAAATAATAATATTACTTCACTTACTCCATCATTAACTGACAAAAATGCTCCTTATCAAGTAGGCTCATTATTTAGTAATGAAAATTTTAGTGCAGAGAGTGGTTTTTCAGATAAATCAACGAGACAGGTCGAGCAAACAGCTTTCTTTTTGCAAGGACGTTACCGATTATTACAGCAGGCAAAGTTTAGTTTATTATTAACAGCAAAAATAGAGTCTTTAAATGAACATTCTATATATCAATTTTATAGTAATGACTTTGTTTCTCATGAAAAATCATCTATAGCAGTAAACGCCTCGAACGCTTATGCAAGAATAGGCATACTTGGGAAATATACCATTAATGAACATTGGTCTTTGGTCGGTGGGATAACATCAACAGCTCATGAAAAGTCGGCAAGTAATCAGCCCATTCATCAGAAAAAAACAGATCAAGTTGCTTTATTTGGCACAACTTATACTTTCTAGATTTCTCATTTACTAAAATGAAACTTCGCCTTATCAATTACATAGAGTGAACAAGGATAAAGTTCAATGTGCTGTATAGCTATGAACATAGCAACTAGCCGCTAACGACAATAAATAACCAAATTATTGTCGTTTTGTAAAATCATTAAGCGGCAATTTCATTGAGAATATAACCTTTACCCCAAACGGTTTCTATTTTAGTTTTTACCATACCTTCAGTCATTAGCTTATCTCGGAGTTTAGAGATTCTTACATCGACTGTACGTTCTGTACCATTATATTCCCGCCCCAACAATAAATTGTAGATAGCATCTCTTGTCATCACACGTCCCGCATTTCTTAGCAGTAACGCCAGTAACTGAAACTCAAATGAACTTAAATTCACTCTTTTCTCTTTTACTTCACATTTATTTGCTTGCGGAAATAACGTTATATCACCGACACGAAAAGTACTCGGTGACCGTAAATTATCTTGTAGGGGTTGGCGACGTAGTAATGCTTCAATTCTAACTTTTAAAACCCCTGGAGCTACAGGTTTTACAATGTAATCATCGGCACCAAGCTGGAAAGCTGTTATTTGCTCTCTATCTTGAGAGCGGCCACTCAAAATAGTGATAGGACCATCATAAATTTCTCGAACTTGCTGACAGACTTGAAAGCCATCGATGCCAGGTAAACCTATATCTAAAATAACTAAGTCGGGTTGATGTTTCGCGACTGACTCTAATGCAAGATCACCACGGAAAGCTTGATGAACAACAAAACCTGATTTTTCTAAATAAGATTTGATCAAAGTTGACACCATACGGTCATCTTCAATTAATAGAATGGTACTTACTTTTTTTGCTTTAGGATTGTGCTGAGCCACGTTGATCATCTTATCGTTCCTTTTACACTATTTTGATGTGTCAGTATAAAAGGCATCTGTCATATGATCTGTAAGGTCTATATACAAAGCAGTAACAAATTGTACTATGTCTACATTACCCTAGACATCGAAGTTTCCCCGTCAAATAACATCCAAATAATGTTGAGACTAAACGTAAAAACGCTATCAAAGAATATTGATAGCGTTTAATTTAATGAAACTATTTAATAAAGATTAAAATAGGTTTTCGTCAAGATCAAATAAGGTATCGCAACCCGCTTCTATTGAGGCAATAAGTGACAAACGACGTGGCAATAAACGCGCAAAGTAATAACGGGCCGTTTTTAGTTTACTTAGATAAAACTCATCACTCGATACATCTTTTTCGAGGGCTGTTTCTGCCATTCTAGCCCAGATAAATGCCATGGCTGTATAACCGAAAACATGTAAATAATCGTTCGCAGAAGTACCGAGTTCTTCGATATTATTCTGTGCTGCCATTAAAACGTCTTGGGTTAATTTAGCTAAGTCATTCGTCGCTGCTTTTAAAGGCTGAATGAATTCTTGCATATTTTCAGCTGATGTTTGATCAATGTAAGTATTCACTTCATTTATAAACACCTGCATTAATTCTCCTTTACTTGCCGCTACTTTTCGAGCAAGTAAATCCATTGCTTGTACACCGTTTGTGCCTTCATATATTTGTGCAATACGGGCATCACGTACTAATTGTTCTTGGCCCCATTCACGTATATAACCATGGCCACCGAATATCTGTTGACCTGCAACCGCATTATCAAAACCTAAATCTGTAAAAAAGGCTTTAGCTAAAGGTGTCATTAATGCAGACAGGCTTTCTCCTTTAGTCTTTATTTCACCTTCTCCATAAGTTGCCATATCTAAAGTCATAGCAACATACGTTGATAAGGCTCGAGAGCCTTCTGTTAACGCTTTCATGTTTAGCAACATACGACGAACATCACCATGAACAATAATAGGATCAGCTGATTTTTCTGGATATTTAGCGCCAGAAAGCGAACGACCTTGTAAACGATCTTTTGCATACTCAAGGGCATTTTGATAAGAGCGCTCTGCCGCACTAATACCTTGAATACCAACACCGATACGCTCGAAGTTCATCATGGTGAACATACAGGCTAAACCTTTATTTTCTTCGCCCACTAAGTAGCCTTTTGAACCATCAAAATTCATCACACAAGTAGCAGAAGCGTGAATACCCATTTTATGTTCAATTGAACCACAGCTAACGTTATTGAATTCGCCTAACGATTCATCTTCATTCACTTGATATTTAGGCACTAAAAATAATGAAATACCACGAGGGCCCGCTGGAGCACCCGGTAACTTAGCTAGAACTAGATGTACAATATTTTCAGTGAGGTCGTGTTCACCCGCGGTAATAAAGATTTTTGTGCCTGTAACTGAAAAACTGCCGTCATCTTGCGGAATGGCTTTAGTATGAATTAGGCCTAAATCTGTTCCTGAATGAGGTTCAGTTAAACACATGCTTGCCATCCAATCGCCCGCATACATACGTGTTAAATAACGTTCTTTTAAGGCATCGGTTGCATGTTTAGCAATTGATAAGCCTGCGCCGGCCGTTAAGCCCGGATATAATGAAAATGCGATATCTGCAGAACACAGCATTTCTTCATGTAATGCAGTGATAACTTTAGGCATGCCCATGCCGCCAAAATCAGGCTCTCCACCTAAACCAGACCAACCACCATCAGCATAGGTTCTGAAAGCTTCTTTATAGCCCGGTGCTGTAGTTACTTTACCGTTATCAAAGCTAACACCTATTTCATCACCTTGGCGTGAAAGAGGTGCAATTTCTTGCTCTGCGATTTTTGCGCATTCTTGCAAAATAGCTTGAGCCGTTTCACGGTCTACATGTTCTGATAAGTTGGGCATTGACTGCCACAATGCTTCCATTGAAAAAACATCGTATAACAAAAAATTCATATCTTTTAATGGTGCTTGATAGTCAGCCATGGGTTTTTCCTATATTTTTAACGTTATTTTTTAAAAAAATGTCTCAGTTTAATTTTTGAAACGGTCATTTCAAACATGCGTTTGAATATAGCAAAGTTTTCCTAAAAGTAAAGGGCATGGGCAAAGTTTTAAATACATCACTTCTTCTTTTTCCTCTCCGTTTACCGATAACGCCCTTTTATCCATAAAGCATAGTCAAAAGTGACTAACCAAACTATTGAAATTCAGATGAAAAATGTTAGGTTACTTAATAATTAAATGGCTATGAATAACTGAAAAATTCTGCATCATAATATGCAGTTATTTTTATTATGGTATTAAGTGATTGAATGTATATATGGTTTAATCAAACTAATGCCTGAAACGTGAAGTAAAACTGAAGCACATAATACAATAATCTCTTAACTGAATTATTCATTGGCATACCAAGAATACAAACTAAAAAACACCTATAAATACGACGTTATAACTTAAAGTAGACCTGAAATATCATGCTAGATTATGGAAAAAAAATATTAAAAGAACAGCCCTTCAGCACATTACTAGGTGCCAAATTAATAACATTCGAAGCAGGTAAAGCTGAATTATCACTTGTTATTCGTGATGAGCTAACCCAAAACTTCGGTTACGTGCACGGCGGTGTTTTAAGTTATTTAGCTGACAACTGTATTACATTCTCAGCTGCTTCTGTTTTAGGTAAATGCGTAACCTCAGAATACAAAATTAATTACCTCAGGCCAGCAATAGGTGAATTGTTATTTGCTCGTTCGACGGTTTTGTCATCAGGAAAAAAACAAGCCACTTGCGAATGTAAAATATATGTTGTTTGTGAAGATGAAGAGAAGTTAGTTGCGGTTGCCCTAGGGACTATCTGTAAAGTTGACGTATAGTCAGTCGGTGAACTTAAATATGTACGTTTTCATTTACAACTCGCCGGCAATTAACATCAACTTTTCAATACCTTCTCGCTGGCAACTTGTACTTTGTCTAGCAAAACCTAGTCGAAGATAGCTAGAATTCATGATTGGGGTATCACTAAAAAAACTTTGATCTTGAATCAATATACCTTGGCTTCGAGCTCTATTTGTCAGTAGTTTACAGTCAACATTAACACGTAACCAAAGCCCTAGACCTCCAGCTGGCAGGTGATATTCAAGCTTAAGTTTGTCGTTTATGTTACTTCGTTGAATTTGTCTTAAGGTATCATCGGTATTAGCGAGGCGCTTTTTATATAATTGGCTTGACCGCCTTAAATGCCGTTCAAAACCGCCATCAATCATCCACAACGCTAGCGCACGTTGAAACATACTCTCATTTTTGTGACTCATCGTTTGTCGTAGTTTTAATAGTGCCTGATGAACAGGAAGTGGTGCAGATATAAAACCTATTCGTACGCCCGGGTATAATATTTTTGATAGAGTACCAATATATATGACCAATTGTGCAGGATCCTCACTGGCCATAGGTGGCAATGGTTGGCCTTGATAATGATACTCATGGTCATAATCGTCTTCTAGGATAGGCACCCCATATTTGACTGCTAGCTGATAAATTTTATTACGTCGCTCTGTACTTAAAGTCACTGTAGTTGGATACTGATATTGCGGTGTTAAATAAATTAAACGGATACGGTTTGTCGCCAATTCTTTTGCCAGCTCGTCAGGATCAAGTCCTTCGTCATCGCTCGCTATTTTAACCAATGCTGCGCCGCTCTCTTTAAAGGCAGACCAAGCCGACTGATAACCTAATTGATCTACAGCTACTTTGTCACCTACACCAAGTAATAAACGGGAAATCATGTAAATAGCATCTTGTGAGCCATTACTAATGAGCAAGGGTCTAGCTGTTATATTTCGTGACCGACGAAGATAATCTGCCATCGAAGATAATAGCTGTGGTTGTCCCGCAGCATTGCCATAACTAAAATCGCTTCGTAAGGGGTAATTCATTACCTGCGCAAAATGTCGTTTAAATTCTGCAAATGGGAACCTGTTGATATCAGGAGTGCCAGCGACAAAATTGTATTGATACTCTTGATCTGGTTCGCTGAATAAAGTGTCACATCGATCATTAAAATGCCACTTCATCGCTCTTGATTGTGGGGGCGAAGGTAATTGATAACTATGTGAAACAGGAAGATGTTCGGCAACGAAATAACCGATCCTTAACCTAGATGAAATCCAACCTTGAGCGATAAGTTCGTTGAGGGCATTAATCAAGGTCTGACGTCCGACTGAAAATCGATTGGCCATAACTCGACTAGAGGGTAATTTTTCACCCGCTAATAACTGGCCCTGCTCGATACTGCTTCTAATAATACTGACTATTTGCAGATAACTTGCTGGCTGATGTGCATCGTTATTCAGAGACTTAAAATGGGGAATAAAGCTCAACGCAATTTACCTTTTAATTGACGGTTTAGCCGTAGTATAGCGTTTTATAATTTCAGAAAATCTGACCACTGGCAATCGATATCTTAACTGGTCAAGCAAGATAAGTAGATCTGGTTCTTCAAATAATTGGCTGGCTTTGTAGAATGACCATCTCATAAATCTATCATCAAGAATACATATGACAAACAATAATATAAAACAAATACTTGGAGCTATTTTAGTATTTAATTTAATTTCCGGTTGCAGTATTAATCAGCATAGTGGCAAACCAAAAGATAATAAACCTTTTTCAATAATCGTTATTCCTGACACTCAAAATTCCATTGATTATAGTCGGCAAAAACCGGCTGGATTTGCGATTAACAGCAATGATATTTTTATCGCTCAAATGAAAGACATCGCTAAAAGAGGTAGAGTTAATGGTGGCGACCTCGCCTTTGTTACTTCCGTCGGCGATATTTGGCAGCATCAAACTTTACGAATAGACCCTGAGCATAACAGTCGAGGGTTCCCCAAATTGGATGCTGCATGGGTAAATGATGAAATAGAAATAACCGATAAAACCAAAAGTATAGAAATACCTAAGGCTATAGAAGGTTATAAAATTTTAAATAAAGCAGATATCCCTTTTGGTGTAGTTCCAGGAAACCATGACTATGACGCAGCTTGGTTTGAAAATGAACAAAGAGCCCATATTGGCGGGCTGACTAACTTTTTATCAGCATTTTCTGCCAAGAGCCAGTTTTTTCATAAGAAGAAGTGGTATCTGGAGGGCTATCAAGGTGGTACTAGCAGTGCACAGATATTTACTGCTGGCGCTTACCGTTTTTTGCATTTTTCACTAGAAATGCAAGCTTCCGATAGTGTTATACGTTGGGCACAAAACGTAATAAACGCTAATCCGGGATTACCCACGATCATATCGACCCATGATTATCTAAATAGCCAAGGCCAACGAAAGTCTCATCCTGTGCTCGATTTGGCAGCAGCAGAACCTGACAAACATAATAGCCCACAACAATTATGGGAAAAACTAATTAGTACCAATGACCAAGTATTTATGGTGCTTTCTGGTCACCAATTTGGCCAGGCATTTCGTATTGATGATAACAAATACGGCCATCAGGTTTACCAAATAATGGCCAATTATCAAAGCAGAGGTCAGGCCGGTATCGATGCAGGGCAACCTCTGGATAAAGCAGGTAACCCTATTGGCATTGGTGATGGCTGGTATAGAATTATGGAGTTCGATTTAGCCAAGTCGGTGCCTGACATTAAAGTTTCTACGTATTCAAGTCATTACGAAAAATATTCACGCGAATTAACCGATTATGCCCTACGGTATAAAGCACAAGAGCAACCAAAATTCAGTGATGCTAAATTTGCAGCGGCTGATGACTTTAGAATTACGCTTACGGATTTTCGCCAACGATTCATTGAAAACAAGCTGCTAAGCAATTAAATAATCACTCTTGAACGGGAAAATTCCATTGCTCTAAAACGCCATCGCTATTACTGGCAATAATAGACTTGGCACTTTTAGCATTTTCCATTGTGTCATGATTAGTTTCATTTATTGCCACACCTAATACTGATGCTCGTCCATACTGTATGGATGATTCCCACTGGGCGAGCAATGCACCATCGGCAACTCGCCATAGTTGTAAGACTTGTCTGGGTGAGCCTGTTAAAAACAAACGTTTGTCATCAGAGAAAACTGAATCATTAACTTCCATAAACTTTAAATAGGTATCGAGGTTCGCAATCAGCTGGCCTGTTTTTAGGTTCCAAAACTTGCGATCTTTTACCGCGTCAATACTAAAACCAACCAGACCATCGGCGCTTATATCGACATGATTAACACGAGAATCATGCTTAAATTCGAACAGCGTTTCACCGGTTGAGGTATTCCATAGTTGAGCTTTTTTATCACTTGAACCGGTAAAAGCAACTTGGCCATTTTCAGACAAGCTTACCGCATTGATATCCAAGCGATGCTTTTGATACGTTGTTATTTTATTCGTTTGCGTATCTATAATGCTCGCTTTGCCACTTCTAAAACCTAACAGTAGTAACTGACCATTTTTTGAAACAGAAATATCATTAATGATATTGTCGTCAACCTGCCACTCACCTACTATTTTAAAATTATTAATGGCATATTTCTTTATCGATACCCGGTTAGAAAGATAAAAGAACTGCTTATTTTTACTGATATAAGCTATTTCTATGTGCTGCGCGTGACTCGCTGACAAACATTTAGGAACGCTAGATTGCTGATTATTTTTCCAAAGACAAACACCGTCATTATTAACGATAATAGTTAACTGACCGTCAGCTGATAATGCAGTAGCCTCAATGATTGACTTACTTTGATTATCCTTACTAATTGCGTTAGAGCTATAGACTTCTTGTTGACTACAGGCCAGAGTTAACCAAGAAAACATTAATAAAATAAAAATTTTCATTTAGTATTAATTCTCCATTTATATTTGCAATAGTTGCTGTATTACCAACATTTTTTGGCATAACTTAGTTTTACTTACGAGCACTTTTATTAGGTTTTAACAGTAATACATACAATAACTTGCTTAATCCCCAGTAAGCAAATGCACTTACTGTAATCGCAATGAACGAAAATTGCTCCGGCATCCATTGTACCGCATTCGGTTGAAAGGCAAACGAAAGTGATAAAAGCCCTCCATTATTATCAAGCCATATACCCACATCTGAGTTAAAAATGTGCATTATACCCATGATAAATATAATCATTGAAACGGCATAACCAAAACCAAATATTGCCGTTAAGAATAAATGTAATAAGCTTCGCTGTGTTGTAACGATTAAACTCTTCGCTATTGCTTTAGGGTTGCCTTTAGCCGCACTTTGCGCTTGTAATATATCTGAAATTAATGGTGTCAGGTATAGATCTGGCTCCCCTAAACGGTCAATCGCGTTGATAATTCTTTCTTCCTCGGCATCCGCTTTATCATTCAAGGCCGATTCGTATAAATGACTTAAAATTTCCATCTTAATATCATCTCTTTCGCTTTCAGGTAAAGGCTTTAGTTTGTGATTTAACTCTCGTTCAAAGCCGTGCCATATTTTTTTAGAGGTTTCACTTTTAATGGGAAATTGAAGAGTCATGATTGCATCACCATTTTTAAAACTGAGCTATGAGTGTTAGTCCAGATTATTTTCATTTTATCTAATGTTTCGATACCGGATTCGGTTATTTGATAGTATTTTCGTGGTGTTCCAACTTCTTCGGTTTTCCATTCTGTAGTAACTAACCCATCTCGTTTTAGTCGATTAAGTAATGGGTATAGTGTGCCTTCAGCGACTTCTATTGAGGTGAGATTTTTGATTTCAGATGCTATTTCATAACCATAGCTCATATCTTGTTTTAGCTTTAACAATATAATGAATTCTAATAAACCTTTACGAAATTGTGGCAACCAACGGTCGATTATCTGATCCGGTAACATGAATAAATATTTCTTTGATAATTATTACGTAATGCATAGTAAAGCGACATACATACTATTGCAATATTTGTTTACACACACTTTTTAAAAATATCTAGTTGGATTCAACCTTAGCTTTCATAGGCTCTAAGAAGATTATCTCGTGATTGAGAGTTATTAACCATAGCTTCAAAACAATAATACTACATACATTGTATTGCTATGTATGATTCCCTCCACTAATATACATAGCAATACAATGTACATAGTTAGTAATAAGGAACATCAATATGAACAATAAAATATTAACGTATATAACAATCACCCTAATTAGTTTTGCTTTCACTAAACTATCTCAGGCAAATGACGATTCTAATAAACTGGCAAAAATTTCAGCATTATTGGTTTCGTATGAACAGCTTGGTCGTTTTAGTGGTTCTATTTCCATAAAAAAAGGAGATAAAATTATTTATGAGCACTCCAATGGGTTTGCAAATAATGCAAACCGGGTTAATAACGGTAGTGATAAGATATTTGCGATAGCATCAGTATCAAAACAATTTACCGCAACGGCAATATTGCTATTAGCAAAACAAGGGAAATTGTCATTAGCTGATCCCATTTCAGAATATTTACCTTATTACCAAAATGAAGTCGGCCTAAAAACGACTATTCATCAATTATTAACCCATACAGCAGGCATACCTGACCCTATGGATATGGGCAATGGTGTTGACGGTAAAAACGATCCGATAATGAAAGAAAAGACCTTACCTATAGAAAAACAACACCTAATCAACACTTTTAAAGATCTACCCAGCTTATTTATGCCTGGTAGCCGTTATGAATACACCAATTCAGGTTATATCTTGTTAGCCGATATTATCGAGAGAGTATCTGGGCAAAGTTATGCCCTTTTCTTACAAAAAAATATATTCGATCCTGCAGATATGAAAAACACTAGCGCTAATAGACCAGCCGATAGCCCTTTGTTAGTAGAGAGCTATAATGGACTTGGCAGTGAAAGGGTTCATACAACCAAACTTCATAACAGTTGGCTCGTGGGTGGGTCAGGTCTTTATTCGACTACGCGTGATTTGTTTAAATGGGTTGATGCAATGAATAGCCGTAAAATACTCAAAGATGAAAAGTTTGACTACTTATTGAATAACCCTGTGGATTTGGGCCGAAATAATGATTTTTACGGCTATGGCATGGAGATGAAAACCTTATGGGGGGAAAAAGTATACCGTCATGATGGAGCCACAGTGGGTACTATTTCTGATTTTTTATATTTTCCAGAACATGAGTTAACCATGGTTATCTACATTAACCATGTACACAATGTTAACGCTATTGGTTACTCAATTAGTATGAGAAAACAAATTATCCAGCAAGTTTCAGGGATTTTGTTCGACCATGATATTCCTTTAACACTAGCGAAACAAAATACTGAAGGCACTTCATTAAAACAATATGTAGGACGTTACGCCTTTGATAAAAACCATCAGGTTGAAATCACATTGAACAATAATAATCTACAGCTAAGCACGACAGGGGAAACAAATTGGTCGCTTTATAACTTGGCACAAGTAACTCATTTATCCAGTAATAAATTCACAGATAAATCGACACGTTTATTCGACCTATTAAACACCCAAAAGGTAGAGGCATTAGCTGAACTTTTTGATGACAAAATGGCATCGGCTCCTACCAGTATGTTCGCTAATTTTTGGCAGCAATTAGAGTCTGAACTAGGCACTTTAGAAGATAATTATAGTTTTGCAAAAACGAATGATAACAGCGAAATACAACAACGACTTATTTTTGAAAAAGGTATTGTTGATATGACCATTTTTTTCAACAGCGAAGGGAAAATTAAAGGTATCCAAAATTCGTCGCCTATTTCTAAAAGTAATATTAATGGCTTTACAACATCGCTATTAACACAGAAAAATGACCAACTATTGATTGATGGTTATGTCATAAAAAAAGGAGATGATTTGTTTCTTAAATTCATTCGTAATGATAAAAATCAGATTTCTGGGTTTAGGTACAATCAAATGGGAGTGCACGAAGCTGTTAAGCTGTAGAATTGCTTACTTTAGTAATTTTCGTATACAAACAGCCGGCATAATAAAGCTCGGCTGCTTTTTACTTAACATGGAATGTATTGAACATTTTGTAATTTACTGAAAGTTATTGGCAAATAAGATATTTATCAGTGTGCTTGAGTTAATCAGCTAAATATCAAATTAGCGGTCTAGTAAGCCGTACTATTTTTTGTATTATTCAGCAGGTAATTGTTTATCTAATGCTTTCAAAGAACGCAGAAATAAACCTAAACCACCCATAGCGAGTACGAGTATTACAATTAAGTCAAATGAACTCATGGTTTTAAAAGTAAACCTAATTGAGGATATTACGCCAAAGATTAACCCCGTTATTGAGCCTACAGATAATATCCAACCTAAAATATTTTTACTGTTATAAAAGATAAGACCAACACCAAACATAAATGGGATCATTATCATGCCACTGGTTATATTGTAATTACCACCCATGGCGGAAAAACCATATAAGCGCACTCCCATACCAAAGCTTGATGTTACAGTTATAGAGTTTAATAACATATAAAAGCCACCACACATCATTATGATGCCAATAAAAAAGTGACTAAATCCGCCTGAAGTACCACCTGCTCCTTTCATGATTTTTCCTTAAGTTATTGATTATTTCTCAGCTGAATATGGATTTTCAGCCAACATGTACGCCCTTAAGTCGGCTTTATTTGGCTGTTGATATAACCATTCTCTGAGCTCTTTAATTTTTCTATAAGCTTCTTCGCCAAACTTATCTTGATATATTTCTACAAAGTTTTCTTTAGTACTATTCGTACGGACATTACGCTGCCAATGAGCGGTTAATACAGCATTTAATGAGCCTGCTAGATTCTCACTTTTGAGTAATTCCCATTCACCTTTATCTAACCAAACACCACCAACGCTTGCACTATAATCAATGCGATGCGGTGTGCTGGTTGAGAGTCTAAATTTTCTCATGATTGTCCCTGTTACAGGGCATAACATTGCTTGTTTAGATTCATCAATCTCAGACTGAAGGCTTTCATCAAAAGAAAACTGTGGGTTACGTTCTTTCCAAGCGACATAATCTTCAATTAAAATCCAATTGCCGTTGCAGTCTGAACAAGTATGCGATCTAAACTGACCTTCGATAAAACTTGGTATTAACTCGCCTTGCTTACAGCTAGTACATTTCATAATTATGTCCCTATTAAATGTGATCTTTGTAAAATTTACGTAAGGCATCATATAATCATTAAACGATATATGTCACGAGAAAATCAATAAAATCAAAATACTGTTAGCCTATATATTGATGATTTTATATAAACTATATGCTAATTTGTTCCACATAAATTTGATATAACTCGCATGCATTTGACATATTATGTCAAGGGTGTATGGTAAACACAGAAAGTAAACATCACAATGAATAGCTGATGTTGGCTATGAGTTTAAGGATAAACAATGGAACAGCTACTAGAAGTCGCTTCACAATTTCCCACAGTAATATATTCGACACTCTTGGGTATCGTTGTAGTTTATTGGCTGGTTGGCATGTTAGGTCTTGTCGATTTAGGTTTAGCTGGGGATGCAGATCTCGACGTAGACGTAGACGTAGACAGCGATGTTGATACTTCTGTCGGTGGCCTTACGGGTTTAATGCTGACTTTTGGTTTAACGGGTGTTCCGTTTACATTAGTCATTAGCATCATTATTCTTATTTGCTGGTTAATCAGTTTTTACCTGCAATTCTATATCTTAACTTGGCTGCCTGACGGTTGGTTATATTATTTGATGGGCTCTGTTAGTAGCTTTATCGTTTTTTTAATTTCGCTCCCGATAACTGCCATTGTTATTCGTCCTTTGAAAGGATTATTCAAAAGTGTAGAAGCCACCGAAAGTCATCACCTAGTTGGTAATAGTGCAACTGTCGCTACAGGAACTGTCAGTGAAACTTTTGGTCAGGCTCGTTTGTTTAATAACGGGGCTGAAATTCTACTTGATGTTCGATGCGATCCAGAGCACACCTTAAAAAACGGCGATGAAGTTTTACTTATAGAGTATTTAACAGATAAACATGCCTATATAGTAGCCCCATATTCACAATAAATAATCATAAATCAAAATATATTTGGTCACTTAGTTAGTGGCTATTGTTTCTAAATAAGAGGAAAAAAAACATGGTAATGGAACCACTTTATCTAGCGATTGGAATCGGCGTACTTTTTGTCTTTTCACTATTAATCATGGTTGCTAAGTTTTACAACAAAGTAGAACAGGGCCAAGCATTGATCATTAACAAACTCGGATCAGAACCAGAAATAAGCACTACGGGCGGTATGGTTATTCCAGTGATCCATAAAAAAGAAATTATGGATATTTCAACTAAGCGCATGATGCTTGAACGAAAAGGGCGATCTGGGCTTATCTGTCAGGATAATATTCGTGCTGACATCATTATCACTTTCTATATCCGCGTAAATGAAACGAAAGAAGACATTTTACGTGTCGCAAAACAAGTCGGTTGTGATCGTTCTTCGTACCCCGAAACGTTACAAGAACTTTTTGAAGCTAAATTCTCAGAGGCGCTTAAAACAGTCGGTAAGCAATTAAACTTTACTGAGCTATTTACCCAACGTGATATCTTCAGAGATAAAATCAAAGAAGTTATTGGCCAGGATTTATCCGGCTATGTATTAGAAGATGTCGCCATTGATTTCCTTGAACAAACTTCAATCCATGATTTAGATCCCAATAACATTATGGATGCTGAGGGTATCAGACGTATTACCGAGTTAACGGCTCAGCAAAGTGTTGAAACTAATGATTTAAAACGCCAAGAAGAAATTCGTATAAAACGTCAAAATATCGATGCAAAAGAGAAAGGTTTAGAATTAGATCGCCAACTGGCTGATGCGCAAGCGAAACAAACCCGAGAAATTTCTTCCGTGCAAGCGCGTGAAGAAGCAGAAACCGCAAAGATTGTTGAAGAAGAGCGTTGTAAATCAGAACAAGCAAGAATAGAAACAGAACAAGTCGTCGCTGTTGCTGAAGAAAACAAACAGCGTGAAGCTGATATTGCCGAGCAAAATCGCTTTAGAGCCGTAGCGATCGAAGAAGAAAAAGTAAAACGCGCGCGTCAAGTTGAAGCTATAGACCGCGAAAAAGAAGTTGAAACACTGCGAATCGACAAAGAAAAGGCACTAGAAATAGAGCGTAAAAATATTGCCGAAGTACAACGTGAGCGCATCATGGTCGAAAAAGGTGTTGCAGAAGAAGAAGAACGTATCAAAGATTTACGCGTTGTTTCAGAAGCAAACCGTAAAAAAGATGAAGTGGTCATTAATGCAAAAGCTGAAGCTGAACAAGCACTTGTTAAAGATATCGAATCAGCGAAAGCACAAGAACAAGCAGCAGAGCATACAGCAAGGAAAATGCAAACGATCGCAGAAGCTGAATTAAAAACCGCGAGTAAACAGGCTGAATCTAAGAAAATATTGGCGGAAGGTGACCAAGCCGAAGCCGCATCTAAAGGATTGGCAGAAGCTCAAATTACTTTAGCGCAAGCCGATGCACATGAAAGACAAGGCGAAGCTGAAGCAAAAGCACTTGAGCTTAAACTTACCGCAGAAGCGAAAGGTATAGAAGAAAAAGCTTTGGCTGAAGCGACCGGATTACGCGAGAAACAAGACGTGCTTAATGCGATGTCAGAACAAGCGAGAGAGTTTGAAACCTTCGGCTTGCGTTTAAACCAAGAGCGTGAATTAACCTTAGCGAAATTAGACAACAGCGTTGATTTAGCCGAGAAACAAGCGGGTGTATTAGCCACGGCATTAAGCGAAGCCAATATTAATATTATGGGTGGAGACGGAGAATTCTTACGTCAATTCATGAGCTCTATTACAGTTGGTAAGTCTATTGATGGCTTAGTGAATGAAAGTGATACGGTAAAAACATTGTTTAAAGATCATTTAAACGGCGATCGTAATATTATGGATGATTTAGGTGGTGTATTAGCCGGTGCTAATCAAACGAGCGAAACCATGAAAAATTTCAATATGTCTAAGTTACTTTCAACATTAAACAATGCTGATGACACCCAAAAAGGTGTATTGGCTAGCTTGTTAAACCTAGGCAGCGAAAAAACTTCAGGCACAAAATAGTTCATTCATCACGTATAAATTAGGCAAGGTGCAATTATCACTTCAAAGATAATTGCACAATAGTTCATGGAGTCTCATATGTCAGATAAGGATAGCGTCACTAATCAGGCTGTTGCAGAAGGTGGGTCATATGAACTCATTCAGCGCAGATTATCAGCCTTAGGCAGTGACCTTAATACACAAATAAAGCAGCTAAACGACGAAAGAATTGTCACTTTTGGCTCCACCGATATGAAAGTTGATGCTCGTGTACGAGTAAGAACTGAGCATAATTGTGTTGCGAGAGATATTGCGGCCATTGGAGATACATTACTGTTTGGCTATAACGTCTTTTTAGGTCTAAAGCGAAACATTACAGTTTCAGATGTTTTTAGCTTACACCAAGTCAAAGGTGACGGCGATGACATAGAGATTATTGATGTGCCAATGCAAGGCAGCTTTCTTGAAGACGCTGAATTTGTCCGAGATTTTGATGAATTATATACCTATTACAAAAAAACCTTTTTAGCCCATGTTTATCGACAAGGAAGTAAAGTATTTGCCGTATTTCGTATCGGTGAACGCCTTGATGATATCAGGGTATTTCGCTGGGGCATCGACGCGGCACAGCAAGTTAGTTACATCGATAATCGTGGTGAAAGGGATATTAAACAGCCAGAAAATTTCGATTTTGAATGGCATAAAGTATCACGAGAGCAGCAAGAACAAGGTAAGCATCCACACTTCAATTTATATGACACACTTTTTGTTGAAGCAATCGGTGGTTCGATTACCTTAAAAGTAGAAAACAATACCGAAGAAGGCCAAGGCATATATTCAGAGCCTGTCGATGATGAACATCAATCCATAGATGATGCAGAAATTCATTACGCTAAAGTTGGCGAACTTATTTTACTCAAGATAAAGCCGTATCGTGAAACCGAGACTCGTCATTTAATCTTTAACGGTAAAACCCAAGAAGTGATTAGGCAAGATGCCATTGCGCATGCTTGCATCCAATTGCCAGAAGATCACGGTATTATTTTTCCTGGCGGTTATTACCTGCAAAGTGGTGAAAACAAAAGTTTTGAAGATAATGCAGAAGATTTACAACTGCATCGCGTAGTAAAGTCGCCTAACGGTGAAGACTTCCTATATATTTTCTATGAACCAAACGAAGGGCAATATGCCTTGTTTGGTTATAACTTGATCACTAGAACACTGCAAAATCCGATTTATGGTCATGGTCAAAGTTTATATAACAACGGTAGAGCGGTAGTATTTAATGCTGAAACTGAACCGTCTCGTGTTCATGCTATGCAAATATGGCAAACGCCTTTTTGCAGTGAAGAATTTGCCAGTAATCAACCAACGGATAATAGTTTCTTTGGAAAAATAGGAAACCCTGAACTTGTTCGTGGTATTTCTGATTTATACAGCGTAGCCAAACTGATATCGGTGCAAACACCGACTGCACAGCACTTCAATGATTTAGTGAAAGAATCAAGACAGATTTTTGATAAATATCACTGGCTTAATGATAAAGATCTCGCTGTACTTCATGATCTGATAAAACAAGTAGCAACAACATCAGAGTTGGTTTTAGATGAATTCGAAAAAGTTACTAGTATTAAAGAAAATTCAGATCTTGTCTTACTGCAAGCGCAAGAGAAGCTAGCAGCATTAGTTTCGCAAGTTCAAGTTTCTGGCTTTGATAATGCCAAACAATACGTTGATAGTTTATCTGAGTTAGCGCAATTTAAAGGGCAGCTAATTTCACATAAAGACTTGCGCTATATTGATGTTGACGCAATTTCGGCCATGGAAAGTAATTTAGATACGTTAACGAAAGAGCTTAGCCAAGCAACTGCTGATTTTCTTCAACAAGATGATGCACTAATTCCATATCAAAAGACCATCGCTGAATTAGAAAACGCAATAGAAACAAGTGAATCTGTTACCTCATTAAAACCGGTTAGAGCTGCAATTGAAGAACTCGTGCAAGGGTTAGAGTTACTTAATCGCACTATGCTCTCATTGGAGATTGAAGACAGCCGACAAAGAACACGAATTTTAGAAGATATTTCAGCTGTTTTTAGTCAAATAAACCGCGTTAAAGCAACTGCAGACATAGCAGCTAAAAGTGTCGGCAGTGAAGAAGCCAGTGCCGAATTCGGTGCTAGATTTAAACTCTTAAGTCAGAGTGTCACCAGTGCTTTAAATGCGAGTGACACACCTCAGGCATGTGATCAACAGCTTTCCCAAATACTGATTCAGCTTGAAGACTTGGAAAGCCAGTTTAGCGATTATGATGATTTTTATAATGAGATCATCGCCAAAAGAGATGAAATATACGATAACTTCGAACAACATAAGCAGCAGCTTATGGATGCACAACAACGTCGTTGTCTTAATTTGATGACCGCAGCCGAACGCATTATTGCAGGTGTGATCAGGCGCAGCCAATCTTTCAATCAGCAAGACAAGTTAAATAGCTATTTTGCTGGCGACCCTATGGTTGCCAAGCTTAGAAAGCTCATTGAACAACTTCGAGAGCTTGACGACAATGTAAGAGCTGATGATATTGATGCCCAATTGAAAAATGCCAAAGAACAAGGGATCAGAGCACTCAGAGACAAAACTGATATTTATTCTGCTGATGGTAGTTTAGTGAAAATAGGCGATCACCAATTTTCAGTGAACCGACAAAAATTAGAGTTAACGTTATTACCTCGTGATGGCTCTATGGTCTTACATATTAGTGGTAGTGAATACTTTGAAACGTTAGCAGCTGATATATTTGCAGATACTGAATACCTTTGGCAGCAAGAGCTCATTTCTGAATCTACAAAAGTTTATCGAGGCGAATATTTAGCCGCAAGCCTATTATTTGAAGCTGAATTGTCAGGAAAAGCTGAACTCGATAGTTTAAAAGCTGCGGTAAAAAATAATGAAATAGGCGATGTGGTAAGAAAAGCTGCCGAACCTCGTTATCAAGAAGGATATGACAAAGGCGTGCATGATGCTGATGCTGCTTTGATATTAACGCAATTACTTGCCTTAAGAGAGTCTATCGGTTTGTTAGCTTATCCAGTAGCAGAACGAAGACTCGCGGTACTATTTTTCTCTGAAGAATTAGCAAGTAATGGACGAGAAGATTTATTACATCGCAGCAATAACCTACATATCATGGAAGAAACCTTTGGTAATAATCAATTACGTCAGCAACTGATCAAAGAACTTGCCACGTTATTAGATACCTACCTAGAAAGTCAGCCTTGGCTGAAGTGTGACACATCATTGTCAGCAACCTACCTCCTACAAGAACTCGCTCAAGCTGAGCAAAAGTTTGTGATTAAAGAAAGTAGTACTGAATTAGCAAACCAACTGAAGAACCAGTTAAAGCATAAGAGCTTAGAAGGAAAAATCAGTGGTGCATTATCGGGTTGTGCAACGCTAGAGCAAAAATATCAACTTCATTGGGCGTGGCTGCAATCTTTCTCTGTGCATCAGGAAATGAATATTCACCAAGATGTTTTGGCAGAAGCAGCCATTTTCATGCTGATGCAAGAACAGTGTGACTTCTATACTTCTCTTGCTGATACCGAATGTGTTGTTGATGGTTTACTCGGGCAGCATGGCCAAATTACCGATAGAAAGATCAACATAAATTACCAAGAGTTTATCACTCGTCTTCGTCAATTTAATTATGAGCATGTGCCAGCATTCACAAGCTTTCACGCCAAAAAGCAAAGCGTATTAACAGTGCAACGTAAGCGATTACGTTTGGAAGAATTCAAGCCAAGTGCATTGTCTTCTTTTGTGCGTAATAAACTGATCAACGATGTGTATTTCCCCATTATTGGTACCAACCTAGCGAAACAAATTGGTGCAGCAGGTAATAATAAACGTTCAGATTTAATGGGCTTATTACTGCTAATATCGCCACCGGGATACGGTAAAACAACGCTTATTGAATACGTTGCCAGTAAACTAGGCATGACCTTTGTTAAAATAAACTGTCCGTCTATCGGTCATGACCAATTATCGCTAGATCCGGCTCAAGCAAACAATTCAACAGCTAAAAATGAAGTTGAAAAAATCAACTTAGCCTTTGAAATGGGCAATAATGTCATGCTGTATCTTGATGATATCCAGCATACTAATCCTGAATTCTTACAAAAATTTATCTCGTTATGTGATGGTTCAAGAAAAGTTGATGGTGTGTGGAACGGGATGAGTAAAACTTACGATATGCGCGGAAAAAAATTCGCAGTCGTTATGGCAGGTAACCCTTATACAGAATCAGGAGAAGCGTTTAGCATTCCTGACATGTTAGCTAACCGAGCTGATATCTATAACTTAGGTGATACGTTAAGTGGCCGTGAACATGAATTCTCTTTAAGCTTTATAGAAAACAGCTTAACCAGTAATAGTTACATTGCACCACTTGCGACACGAGATATGGCTGATTTATATAACCTAGTCAGAATTGCTGACGGTGAACAAGTAGCGACTACGGATTTAAAGCATAGTTACTCTCAAGCTGAAGTAAATGAAATAGTCGCTGTTATTCAACGTATTCGAAAGATCCAAGAAACCGTTTTGAAAGCCAATGAGCAGTACATAGCTTCTGCCGCGCAAGACGATAAATATCGCACTGAGCCTCCGTTCAAGTTGCAGGGAAGTTATCGTAATATGAATAAAATGGCAGAGAAAGTTGTTCCGGTAATGACCGAAGAAGAAGTTGAACAACTCATCGTTGATCATTATCGTGGCGAAGCTCAAACGTTAACGATAGGCGCTGAAGAAAACTTGCTCAAACTCGGTGAGTTGCGTGAAACTCAAACGGATGAACAAACCGTTCGTTGGAAGCAAATCAAAGCTGATTTTGTGCGTCATCAAAGCCTCGGCGACAGTGACAACCCGATTGCAGCTGTTGCTAGCCAAATTTCATTATTACAAAAAGGGCTTAATCAAATAGGCGAGGCATTGTTACAGCCGCAATCAACAGGATTAGACACCTTAAATGAAACGCTCGCCAGCCTAAAGCTACAAGTGAATGTTGAAAAACCTGATAATTCAGAATTGGAACAAACACTGTCGTTATTTAGCCAAAGTATGGAGTCTTTTCTAACACCACTGGTTACAGCACTGCAAAGTAATAAGAACGTCGATATGGAAATAATTGATACGTTAAAAACATTAAACCTTACCACTGAAAAGTCAGTGAAAAGCTCCGAGACCCATATTCAAAAAATCAGTAGAGAATTAGCATCAGGAAAGAAAAACAGTATTGATGAGGTGCTTGTTGATTAAAATTGATTATGCTCAATATACAGACGAAGAATTAGAGGATGTGTGGCAACAGATAGATGATTATCATTATCCTGAAAGGGCTGTGGATATCTATCTTGCTATGCACAAAAGAAAAATTGAGAGGTTCGATAATCGGCCTGAATTTTCATCCTTTGAAGATGAGCTAATGGCCTATCTTAGCTATAGCAACAATCG
>Ga0209291_1001423_pt1 | contig 21294 bp, 17 predicted proteins | sample GOMGulsemesocosm_FD_184633 | JGI IMG/M metagenome (GOLD analysis project Ga0209291, IMG submission 184633) | Methane-oxidizing microbial communities from mesocosms in the Gulf of Mexico - GOM9B Gulf of Mexico (SPAdes) (version 2) | ecosystem: Environmental > Aquatic > Marine > Cold seeps...
CAGCTTGTGCCGCGAGCGTATTGGCAGCATCTGATCCTGTGACGCCAATAGATCCGACATAGTTAGGGTGATCCCAGCGCATTGCGCCTTTGCCTGCCTGTGATTCTGCGACGGGAATGCCGGTCGCCTCAGCAAAGGCGAGTAGCGATTCGACAGCTTGCGCGTAGTGAACGCCACCACCGGCAATTAATAGTGGTTTTTTTGCGCTGCGCAGTAAATCGATGGCGAGGTCTAGCTCGAACTCGTCGGCACTTTGACGGCGCTGGCGGTGAATTTTCTCGGCAAAGAAGTGCTCTGGGTAGTCGTAAGCTTCGGCTTGCACATCTTGGCACAAAGCGATCGTCACCGGGCCACAGTTGACAGGGTCAAGCAAGGTTTGTATCGCTACCGGCAGTGAGTTGATAATTTGCTCGGGGCGGGTGATGCGGTCAAAATAGCGACTGACCGGGCGAAAGCAATCGTTGGTGCTAATGGTTGGATCACCAAAGTGCTCTATTTGTTGCAGTACAGGATCAGGGCTGCGATTAGCAAAGTTATCCCCTGGGAGCAATAAAACCGGCAGGCGGTTAGCATGCGCCAGCGCAGCAGCGGTGACCATGTTGGCTGCACCTGGGCCTATAGAAGTGCTGCAGGCCATCATTTGTTGGCGGTTGTTGGCTTTAGCATAGGCGATGGCCGCATGTGCCATACCCTGTTCGTTATGCGCGCGCAGTGTCGGTAGCTGATCAGTACAGTGATACAGTGCCTCGCCCATACCCGCGACGTTACCGTGGCCAAATATGGCAAACATACCAGCGAACATTGGCTGTACTTCGCCATTGATCATGACTTTTTGCGCAATCAGGTATTTAACCAGTGCTTGCGCCATTGTAAGTTTAATTTTATTCATTCTAAATCATCCATTAAGCGCGACGATTGCGCCAAAAGCCGATAAGTTGTAGGTAATTTTCAGCCGCGGCTTTGATGAACGCTTGATCATCAATTTCTTCCTTCAGCCACTGCTTGCTAGGTTCTGTGAATATAGTACGCCCGACGGTGAAGCCTTTACAAATATCAAATCCGGCGCTGTTATTAAAGCTTTCCTGCAGTTCATCTGCGGGTGCATCAAGGCCTAGCATCACCACACCGCGACAATGCGGCGCACGTGTCTTGATAATGTCGCTAACACTTTGCCAGCTAGCGCGGCTCATACCCGGTAGTTTCCACCAATCAGGTCGTACACCTAGGTTGTAGATACGGCTCAAAGCGCGCGGCAGTGTTTCATCGTTAACTTCTGAGCCAGCGGGTGGAATAATTTCCAACAGCAGTTCGTGCCCAGATGAACAGCAGGCTAAATAAAGCTCTTTAATTTGACGCTCTTGCTCAAGCATCAGCGAAAGCGAATCATTTGGGTGGTAGAATACCAGGCATTTAACCACGTGTTCGCGCGGCCAGCTCTTGAGTCTATCGCCAATTGAGCGTCCGCCTTCAAGTTCTATCGGTCGTGATGATGGCAGCTCAACAGGGCGGCCAATCCACCAACCTTTACCAGTCACATCATTAAGTGCATCTTGACCGTAGGTATCGTCAATTAATACACCGATATTGCCTTCTAGTCCCGCTTTTTGCGCGCCTAGTTCAGTCGCTTTAACCAATAGCTGCTTAAGTTTTTTAACCCGTGATGGATCTGCGTTGCACTGGGTCGCCATTTCAAAGAACTGTTTGCGATGATCAAAGGCTAAACCGCATATTTCATGCCACTGCTTCGGTGGACGTGTTGTTACACGGTGCAGGTAGTTAAGTTCTTCATCTAGATCAGGGCGCGGGATATCATCAGAATTAGCAATGAAGTAATCGAGTTCTTCAGCCGATGGTATAGCGGGTGCGCAGCCGTGACGTGATACAACAATCGCGCCGCAAGCATTCGCATAAGCGCAGCTTGTCTGGTGATCTTTACCCGTTAACCAGCCGCGTAAGAAGCCCGATAGGAAAGCATCGCCGGCACCTAATACGTTGAGTACGTCTACACGTACCCCCGTAAATGGCACTATATCGTTCATACTAGCGGGGATAGCACCGTCTAAAACAGTACAGCCTAGCTCGCCAAGCTTTAATACAATAGTGGCTTTTGATAGTGAGCGTATTTTATTAAGCGCAGTAATGGTATCAGTGCTGCCGCCGGCAATATGTACTTCTTCTTCAGTGCCGACGATTAAATCACAATCACCTAAGATTGTTTGTAAGTGCTCAGAGACGCTACTATCAGAGATGAAACGTGTCTCACCATCGCCTAGCTCTGCTAGCCCCCAAAGTACAGGTCGATAGTCAATGTCGACAACCACTTTAGTACCGGCGGCTTTTGCGTAAGCAATCGCTTTAGTACTAGCGGCGTAAGTTTCAGGAGTTGAGAAGTGCGTGCCAGTAATCAGTAAAGATTTACTTGATGCGATGTGATCGGCATCGATATCTGCTTCGCAAAGCGCCATGTCAGCACAGTCTTTACGATAAAAAATAAGTGGGAAAGTGTCTTTATCCTTAATGCCTAAAATAACGAGGCCAGTCAGTCTTTCGCTATCAGTGACAATATTTGAGGTGTCGACACCGGCACGTGCTAGCTCTTCACGCACAAAAGTTCCCATGTGTTCATTGCCGACACGGGTGAGCATTGCTGACTTTAAACCTAATCTTGCGGTGCCAAAGGCAATGTTGCAAGACGATCCGCCAATATACTTAGCGAAGCTCGCTACGTCTTGTAGGGGGCTGCCTATTTGCTCTGCATATAAATCGACAGCAGCGCGCCCCAGGCAGATAACATCAAGAGATTTTTGATTGCTCACTGCAATACTCCTTAATTAACCACGGCAGATAAAAAGTAGCTGCTTAATAATCGTGGTTTTGTGAAAAGCTTAAGTTAAGTTTTGCGTTAAGTTCGCGACTTTTCTTAAGCACTTTAGCGCCAGTGCGATTGGCGTGATTATTGTTTTTATCTAAGGAACATGCGATTAAGTCCAAAAACGCCCCGCAGGGTGCTCACCTGTCCAAAGAAAGCTAAGAGGCCATCAGAGATGAAATCTTGTTTCATCTGAATGGAGATGAAATCTTGTTTCATCTGGGTTTACTTTGTCAGAAAACTTGTAAAGGACCTGCCATTCACATCGCTTTCTTTCGCGGATATAGCCTCTTAGTTATCCACAGAGAAGATTTGGGGACTTAACTGCATGTTCCCTAGCCCGCAGCGAACTGCGGGAGTTATAGGTCATACCGCTTGTTAACTTGCGGTGTCCAATCTTGTGAACTCCGCTAGTTCCGCTTCAAGATTTTCTAGTTCCTGACCGCCGGCCATCATCTCGAGAATCTCTTCACGGCTAACGTCGCTCTTTAACCAAGTGCCTAAGCTCTTGCCGCGATTAAGTAGGGTAAATCTATCGGCAACAGGGTAAGCGTGATGCACGTTATGCGTAATCAAGATAACTGCAAGTCCACGTGCGCGGGCTTTAGCAACAACTTTTAGTACATTTGCAGATTGCTTAACACCTAGTGCTGCTGTTGGCTCGTCTAAGATAAGTACTTTGGCACCAAAGTGAATGGCGCGGGCAATCGCTAAACACTGGCGCTCACCACCAGACATTGTGCCGATGGAGTGCTCAGGGTCACGTACATCGATGCCCATTTCAGCTAGACCTGCGCGGGCGATTTCGTTGCCTTTCTCGGTATCAAATACAGTGAATGGACCCCATTTTTTAGTGATCTCGCGACCCATAAAGAAGTTGCGGGTAACGCTCATTAGGTTAACGAGTGCAAGATCTTGATAAACCGTTGCGATACCCGCATCAAGTGCGTCTCTTGGTGAATCAAAATTAGTGGGGCCGCCGTTAAGTAAAAACTCACCTTCTGAAGGCTCGTGCACCCCCGCCAGCGTCTTGATCAAGGTTGATTTACCGGCACCGTTGTCGCCAAGTAGGCAGTGAACTTCGCCTAGCTTGATCTGCATGTTGATGTCTTTTAATGCGATAACCGATCCGAAGTAGCGGCTGACATTTTTTAATTCTAAGATAAATTCGCTCATTTTTGTCGCTCCTAAATAATGGGTTATCGGTTAAGATCCAGTGACGCGTTTACGGATAAAGTTATTGAAGAGTACGGCTGCTAATAGCATGATGCCTAAGAATACTCTGAACCAATCCGAGTCAGCTCCTGTAAAGAAGATACCCATTTGAACAACACCGAAGATCAATGCTCCAAAGCACGCTCCGACAACTGAGCCGTAACCACCGGTTAGCAATGCGCCACCGATAACCACTGCGATAATCGCTTCAAACTCTTTTAGTAGGCCACGGTCCGCTGCTGCTGATCCAAATTCAAACACTTGGCAAGCGGCAAATACCGTTGCGCAAAAAGCGGTGAACATAAAGAGTGAAATTTTAACTTTGTCTGTTGGAACGCCGACATTTTTAGCGGCTTTATCATCACCACCACAGGCGAAGATCCAATTTCCGTAGCGAGTACGCAGTAAAATGAACGAAGAGATAACGGCTAATAGTAGGAACCATACAATAACCATCGGGATACCAGTTACAAGTGGTGTACCGTCATTGTAAGTTTCGATAAGACCGTTATTGCCCATAAAAGTGAATAGCCAGCCGCCTATTTCGCCGCCGAAGGCCGCGGCAAATATGTCACCTTCCGCAACATCTTTAACCCCTGAAACAATGGTCTTATTGGTAAATAGAATAGACAGTGCAATGGTTAATCCGCGTAAGATAAACAAAAAAGCCAGGGACACGATAAATGATGGCAGACCTGTTCTGACAACAATCAGACCATTTAAGAAACCAATAAACATAGCCCCTGTGAAAGCAAACACGATACTTGCCCAAACAGGCCAGCCCCAGTAGAGCGCGGGGATTGCAATCATCATACCGGCAAAGCCAATCATCGAGCCTATCGATAAATCAAATTCACCTGAAATCATTAACAGACAAGCACCGATGGCTAAAATACCTAACTGTGCGGAAACCGTACTCCAGTTGAGTATACCATCCGCACTAAACATGCCTGAGTCGCCAGCGACGATAGCGAAGAAGATAAAAACCATAAATGCACCAGAAACTGAACCTAATTCTGGTCTTGTTAGTAGCCTCTTTATAAGTGGCTCTTTGCGGACTCTTTCATCTTTTGCTGACTGCAACAGTGCAATGTCAGCGGTTTTAGCGGATGTCGACATAGTAATACCTATTATATTTTTTTGGGGATCAATTAGTTCTCATACAGAGTCAAATGCCTACTGCGAACGCCTCACTGGCTCAATCTGCACCCCACTAGATATGGTTATTTGGAACAACCAAACGCCGATATCTCATAGTGCACATCTCGGGCCATTGCGTCGCTCTCGCAACGGCTTTGTTTCTGGACGAGAACTAGCTAGGAAAATTTGCATCTAACCTAACAAGATGGCTCAACAATAGAATATAAATTCTATTTTTGCAATACATAGAATGAAGTTGTTATTTGAAAGTTCCTCTTTGATTGAAACTCTCTTTTTATTACTAAAAATCTCTTGACAATTCATTCGTTCTATAACATTTTAGTTATAGAACAGTTATTCTAAACTGGCTCTTAGTACTACTGATAGACCATAGAAAGCTGTTCTATTTACTTTGTGCGCTTTAAGTATTGCTTAAGGGATTATTCTTTATGCAATTTTTTGTACGAAGCAAAATAAAAAATGGTGAGCAAAGACTCTACCAATAATAATACTGGAGTAAAAAATGAAAAAGCTATTAAAAACAACAAGTACATTGCTTTTTGCTGGTGTAGTCACAGCGGGAGCTATGCTTGCGCCAACGGTTGCTCAAGCAGCAGGCGAAAGGTTTGTATTAATCAGTCATGCTGATGATTCGGACTCTTGGTGGAACACTATTAAAAATGCGATCAAAGAGGCAGGTACTGCCGTTGATGCAAAAGTTGAATATCGCAACCCGCCAACCGGTGATTTAGCGGATATGGCACGTATTGTTGAGCAGGCCGTTGCCTCAAACCCCGATGGTATTATTGTCACCATCGCCGACTACGATGTACTGAGTGGACCTATTAGCAAAGCGATCAAGAAGGGTATACCAGTCATCACGATTAACTCAGGTACGGTAGAGCAAAGTGAGAAATTAGGTGCGCTAATGCACGTTGGCCAACCTGAATATGACGCAGGCTTTGGCGCGGGTAAAAAAGCAAAAGCGGCTGGTGTTAAAAGTTTTGTCTGCGTTAACCATTACATTGAAAACCCAGCATCAGTTGAACGCTGCCAGGGATTTGCCGATGCAATTGGTACTGATCTAGGCGGAAAAATGATTGATGTGGGTAAAGATCCGCTAGATATCGAGAAAAAAGTACAAGCGTATTTACGTAAGAACTCCAACACAGAAGCGGTACTTACTTTAGGCCCTACCTCTGCACACCCAACCATTCGTGCACTGGAAAAAACCAGACAGGCAGGCAAAATATATTTTGGTACTTTTGATTTAAGTGCGGATATTGCCAAGGCGATAAAATCTGATGTGATTTCATTCGCGATAGATCAACAGCCATACTTGCAAGGTTACATGCCAGTGACTGTATTGTCTTTATACAGTCGCTACGGTATTGCGCCATCAAACAATATTAACTCTGGGCCTGGTTTTATTACCAAAGAGAATATTGAGCAAGTTGAAAAACTAGCAGGCGAAGTGCGCTAGGAAATTGCTTTAATAGAGATGAATTAGGCGGAGCCTAAATCATCATGGGTTTAATTCCCCGCAGCTTGCCACGGGGCAGTTGATTGAAAGCTAGTACCTTTATCGGTGCTAGCTCATTCTATAAAAAGAATGTTCTTTGTGCCCATTTTGAAGACATACAATCAGGTTTAAAAAGGGTGGTTTATTAGAAATAGGATGGATTATGCGGACAGTTTTTGGATTTAAACTGATTTTAGGCATTAAGTGTTAGAAAGATCATGACATAATTAATAGAATAAATATTCTAAACTTTCCAAATAAAAGAGCCGTATTATGCAAAAGCCACCACAAACGCTGTCAGAGCTTAAAGCAGCAGTGACCGAAAAATATAGCAGCCTGAGTAAAAGGCTGTCACAAGTTGCCCAGTATTTACTGGATAACCCTGATGAAATTGCCTTTGGTACAGTGGCAGTTATCTCTAAAGATGCAGGGGTTCATCCATCGACCTTAGTGAGATTTGCCAACACTTTTGGCTATAGTGGTTTCAGCGAAATGCAGGGACTATTTCAGCAAGAGTTATTGCAAGATACACCGAGTTATCAAGAGCGGGTACGTTTAGCGCAAAAAGAAATGCAGGAAGCGGGCGTTGCCCATGAGCCGCATCTGCTCAATCAATTTGTCAGCGCTAATACGCAGGCCCTTGAGCATTTAGCGCAAACAGTACCGCTGGCAGATATGGAGCGTGCCATTGATATTCTGATCAATGCTAATGCCACTTATATTGCAGGTGTGAGGCGCGCCTATGTGGTCTCGACCTACTTTTCATACGCACTGCAACATATAGATAGACGCGCATACCTCATAGATGGTGTAGGCGGTATGTACAAAGAACAAGCCAGTACCATGATGTCGAATGATGCGCTGATTGCGATCAGTTTTTACCCTTACGCTGATGAAACGCAAAATGTGGTGGCCAGTGCGATAGAGAAGAACGTGCCGCTGATATTAATTACTGATAGCGCGATAAGCCCGCTGGCTTCATCGGCTAAGGTTTGTTTTGTGGTGAAAGAGGCTGAGGTGCATACCTTTAGATCACTGTCATCCTCTTTGTGTTTGGCTCAGTCACTGTCTATTGGGCTGGCATATAGATTAGAAAACAAGCAACAAGACTGAGTATTTGCGAGCAGCTGTAAACTGATCGCAAATACCATTATTTATACTAAACCCTATGAAATATGGTATTTGGAGAAGTTTAACAATGATCAATTTGTGTCTTTTTGGGGCTGGGCGTATTGGTGCAGTGCATGCAGCTAATGTCGCTCAAAACAGTGAAGTTCATATCCGTTATGTGGTGGATGCATATGAGCCGGCAGCACAAAAACTGGCAGTACTTTATAACGCGCAAGTAGTAAGTGTTGAGCAGGCATTAGGTGATCCTGACGTTCACGGGGTTATTATTGCCAGTTCTACTAACACCCATGCCAATTTAATGGAGCTATCAGCGAATGCTGGCAAGGCCATTTTCTGTGAAAAACCGGTTGATTTAAGCGTTGCACGCGTACGTGAATGTCTGGCGAGCGTTGCCGAGTCTGGCGCAGTTTGCTCCATTGGTTTTAACCGTCGTTACGATCCGCAATTTAGTGCGTTAAAGCAGGCGATTGAAGCAGGTAAAGTGGGTGATTTAGAAATGCTGACTATCACTAGTCGCGATCCTTCTCCGCCACCGGTTGAGTATATAGAAGTCTCAGGTGGGTTATTTCGTGACATGATGATTCACGATTTTGATATGGCGAGCTGGTTGCTTGATGACGAGATCGTAGAAGTGTTTGCCACGGCAAGCTGTCAGGTTGATCCGGCCATAGGCAATGCCGGCGATGTAGATACGGCGCTGGTAACTTTGAAAACAGTCAGTGGAAAATTATGCCAAATTAGTAACAGTCGCCGTGCGAGTTATGGCTATGATCAGCGTGTTGAGGCCTTTGGATCTAAAGGCATGGCGCAAGTTGCCAACCTGACTGAATCGGCTTTAAGTATTACCAATGAGCAGGGCGCTCTCAGCGCTAAACCTGAGTATTTCTTTTTAGAGCGCTACAACGATGCCTACCGTTTAGAGCTAGATAATTTCATTGCCTGTATCAAAGGCGAAGCTACACCTGTCGCCGGCGGTAATGAAGGCTTGCAGTCGCTATTGCTGGCAGAAGCTGCAGTTGAATCGATGCGGACAGGGAAAGCTGTATCTCTCTAAAATAACAATAATTAGCACATAGGAATTTGACTGGAACAGCGCGTGTCGTAATAGACTGATCTGTTTTCGGTCTGGTTTCTAAGTGCTCAATGAAGGAAGCTAAATGTCACATTTATTATCCCGGGCGAGTGCCCCTGATGAACAAGGTTGTATCCAGAAAATCACCCCTGAATCAGCGCACTGGAAATATGTTGGTTTTGAACTGTATAAGCTAGCAGCAGGTGAAAGTCTCAGTCATTTATCTTTAGATAAAGAAGCGTGCTTAGTGCTCGTCACAGGGTTAGCAGATGTGCAAGCAGGGGATGAATCCTGGCAGAAAGTTGGCGATCGTATGAGTGTGTTTGAAGGGAAGGCGCCTTATTCTGTGTACGTTCCTCCTAAAATTGACGCAAAAATAACCGCCGTCACGGATGTGGAATTGGCCATTTGCCAAGCGCCGGCTACCGGTAAATTCCCGGTGCGGTTAATCACGCCGCAAATGTGTGGACAGCAAACACGTGGTGTTGCGACAAATACACGGCATGTATGTAACGTGCTGTTTGATAATTTAGAAGCTGAAAGTTTGTTGGTCTGTGAAGTGTCTACGCCGAGTGGCAACTGGTCAAGCTATCCACCGCATAAACATGACAGTGATAACATACCCACAGAAACCTTGTTGGAGGAAACTTATTACCATCGTATTAACCCAGAACAAGGGTTTGTATTTCAAAGAGTGTATACCGATGATCGCAGTTTAGATGAGACTATGAGTGTCGAGAATCACGGCGTAGTGATGGTGCCTGAAGGGTATCACCCTGTTGGAGTACCGCACGGTTACGAATCTTATTATTTAAATGTTATGGCTGGTCCTTCGCGCAACTGGATTTTCCATAATGATCCCGACCATGAGTGGATCATTGCAGCAGATAAAACTGAAGTTTAGCCTGCACTTGTTTGTTACAAGCAGCACTAGTCACAAGTGGTTGGTGCTTTTTTTCGAGCCGCCTTTGTTATTGGCAGTATCAGCGCAGTGCACGCCTTGAGTTGTGTGCGCTGTAGGGTTCTCTTAGAAGACGGCATGTCTTGAAATGTCCGTCACAGTCATCAGGCCGTGAAATTTGCTTTCACTCTCTAGTTATAGGCATAATCCCCGTTATTATCAATGAGGATTTATGGCCATGAAACTGCTTTCAACACTCATCTTGCTACTGAGTTTTAGTCAAATAAGCCTCGCTGAAAAATTATCAAATGAAGAGCTGAGCTTTTTTATCCGCTTCTTTAATAAAATCCAACCGCTGAGCTTTGCTGATAATCGCGAGTATTGTGGTTATATTGGATTAGACGAGCATGGTGATTTTATGGCGACTGCTCCACACCGCGGTGAAGAAGATTCATGTACCCCGCAAGAGCCCCGAGAAGATTTTAATTATGTAGCTTCATACCATACACACGGTGCGTTTTCGGTCGATGCGGATTCAGAATTACCTTCCTTAGAAGACATGAAGGCTGATATTGAGGAAGATGTAGATGGTTTTATTGCCACCCCTGGTGGGCGAATTTGGCACATAGATACCATTGATGATATAGCCAGAATGGTCTGTGACAGAAATTGTGTTTTAGCGGATCCCAAATTTGATGACAGTGTCTTAGAGCCTGTTGAGCGCACTTATACGCTTGAGCAATTAGAAGAATTTAATTAACCTGCTCGGTATTACATAGATCAGCGAAAGGATAAACAAGTGATAGAAAACGGCGTGAAAATTGGCATAATTATGCTCAATACGGACTTCCCAAGACCGATAGGCGATATCGGTAATATCGACAGCTATCAATATCCAGCACAGATATTTAAGTTAAGCCAAGCCAATGTCGCCAATGTGGTGAGTCAGTCTTTAAGTGAAGAGGTTATTCTAGAAGTGATCGCGGCGGGCAAAAGTTTAGTCGCGCAAGGGTGTAATATTCTGACCACTAGTTGCGGTTTTTTAGCGCCGATACAAGCGCGAGTTCAGCGCGAGCTAGGTCTGCCATTTATTGCTAGTTCGCTGTGTTTACTGCCTTTTTTGCGCCAGTGTTTTGGGCCTAATAGCCCAATGGGGGTGATTACTTTTGACAGTAAAACATTGAGTCCAGCGCACTTTAATGGTTATTACGATGAACAGTTGTTGGTGAGTGGTATTGAGAACGGTCAGGAGCTACACGCAGTGATTAAAGAGGGAAAGACTGAGTTGGATGAGCAGCTGGCGTTACAAGATGTTAAAGCGGCTGTGCAAAATGTCTTGCATAACAATCTTAGCTGTCTGCTCCTAGAGTGCACCAATCTGTCTCCTTATAAAAATGCACTGCGCCAGCACTTTGCACTGCCGGTCTTTGATTTAGTAGATGCCGTGCATTGGCTGGCAAATGCCCAGTGTGCGGGGGTTAACCGTTTATAGCCCGAGCAGTACTTTGCAACAGCGCTAAATACTCATCCACTAATTGCTCTGCTGAATAATTAGCTGATGATACTGCCAAATTGATCGCTGCAAATATTTGGCTCTGAGAGTCAAAGATAGGTACTGCGATGGAAAGGTCAGACATCACATATTGATCTTGGACCAAGGCATAACCTTGCTCTTTTGCCGCTAAAATAGCGTCCTTTACTTTAGAGAGATTAATCTCTGTATGTGCTGTGCGTTGCTGCCAGTTTTGCGCATCTAAAATATAATCGAGCTGCTCTAGCTCTAATTGCGAAACAGCGGCTCGCCCTGATGCCGTGCAGTATATCGGCAGGCGGCTACCTACAGTGACGGTCGTGTCCAATACATCTTTGCCTAAAAATCGCGAGACAAACACCACTTCGCTACCGTCGAGTATCGACAGAGTGGTCGAGCCTTGGGTCTTCAAACTTAAGTTGTGCAAATAGGGCCTAGCACGACGTACTAAATGATTAGATTCGATAAAGCGCGCGCCAATCTCAGTGGTTTTAGCACTGAGCTCATAATCGCTGCTATTAAAAGAGCGCCTAAGAAAGCCAAGCTTTTCCAGTGTATAACAAAAACGCTGGGCGCTGGACTTACTATAACCGGTTAATTTAGTGACATCAGAAAGCGATAACGCCCTATTTTGGGCGTTAAATATAGCGAGAACTTTAAAGGCCTTTTCAACGCTTTGAACGTAGAGCGCATCTTTTTTTATAGTGGACATTGGCATTTATCTAGAGAGTAAGGCGCCATTATGACATTAAATTTTACCAATACAAAGTATTGCTATGCAATTCAAAGTATCTTATATTGATATACGCTTTTTCAAATAATTCTAATACAAGGAAAGTCCTATGCTTGGCAAACTGCAGAAATTACTTGTCGCTAGCGCGGTTACTAGTGCGCTTTTATCTCCGATGGCACACGCTGAAAAATGGGATATGCCAATGGCGTATTCTAATACTAACTATCATACTCAAAATGCTAATTTGTTCGCGCAAGCTGTGAAAGTAGCGACGCAGGGAAAATTAGATATTGTCGTACACGGCGGGGGATCGCTGTTCGGCGGTAAAGAAATTAAGCGTGCTATTCAAACCGGTCAAGCACAAATTGGTGAGCGTTTACTCTCAGCACATGCCAATGAAAATGCAGTTTACGGTTTCGACTCTGTACCTTTTTTAGCGACCTCTTTCGATGAGTCCGTGAAGTTATGGCAGGCGGCAAAGCCAGAGCTTGAAAAAGTATTGGCGAAAGACAATCTAGTGCTGTTGTACTCAGTACCTTGGCCGGGACAGGGGCTTTACTTTAAAAAGCCAGTCGATAGCAAAGGCGATACTAAAGGGGTGAAGTTCCGCTCTTATAATGCAGCCACTGCTCGTTTGTCATCATTAATGGGTATGCAGCCAGTACAAGTGGAGGCGGCAGAGCTATCTCAAGCACTGGCAACAGGCGTTGTTGAGTCAATGATCTCATCGGGCTCTACTGGCTATGATAAAAAAGTGTGGGAACAGCTCACTCACTTTTATGATGTAAACGCTTGGTTACCGCGTAACTATATCTTTGTTAACAAAGGGGCATGGGATTCTTTAGATGAATCCACCCAAAGCATTGTGAAAGGTATGGCGATGTTGGCGGAGCAGGCAGGTACTGCAAAAGCGCAACAATTATCTGATTGGTACATCTCTCAGCTATCAGCTAATGGTATGAAGACAGCACCTGCACAAGGCCAGTTATTATCAGACTTACAAGATATTGGTAAAACGATGGCAGGCGAGTGGCAGGAAGCTGCTGGTGATAGTGCTGCGAGCATCTTGTCTAACTACAAAAAATAACTGAACGTTGATCTAAGGGTAGTCCTGCATGAAAGTAAGATTGATGCTACATAAACTATTTGAAGCTTGTGGTGTGGTAGCCGCAGTTTTTTTAATTGCTATTTTAGTATTAATTGTGGTGCAGGTTATTGGCCGCTATGTGGGCTATCCGACACCGGGTGTGACTAATTATGCCGGTTATTGCATGGCGGGGGCCTCTTTCTTTGGGCTTAGCTATGGTATGCATAAAAACAGTCATATCCGGGTGTCGCTGTTTCTTAATTTATCCAATAAATTCCGCTTCGTACTTGAACTATGGTGCCATTTGATTGCGCTAGGTTTAACCTTTTACTTTAGTTTTTATGCCATGAAGATGATCTATTGGTCGCACAAATTCCACGATGTCTCCCAAGGGCAAGACGCCACTGCGCTATGGATACCCCAGTTGGTGAGCGCTATAGGCACGAGTATTTTAGCGCTAGTATTTTTAGAGCGTTTGTATTTATTGCTGTTTGTAAAAGACGATCCTATGAACCCTGTAAAAACTACGTCCGGCCACGAATAAGAAGGTATTATGGAACATATTGAACTGATTGGGATATTCCTGTTTGTCTTGTTTTTACTACTGGGAACAGGTGTTTGGGTAGGTTTCGCCTTAATGGGTGTCGCCATTGTCGGTATCGAATTATTTACATCGCGCCCCTCGGGTGATGCAATGCTTACCGCGATTTGGGCTTCATCGACCAGCTGGTCATTAACCGCCTTGCCATTGTTTATTTGGATGGGCGAGATTTTATTTCGCACTAAGCTCTCTCAGGATTTATTCAAAGGTCTGTCCCCTTGGATGTCTAATCTCCCCGGCGGACTTATTCACACCAATATTGTTGGCTGCACTATTTTTGCCGCCGTTTCGGGTTCATCGGCGGCAACATTGACCACCGTTGGCAAAATGGCAATACCGGAACTCGAAAAGCGTAATTACCCACGCCATTTAATTATCGGTACGCTGGCAGGTGCAGCCACATTAGGCTTGATGATTCCACCTTCGTTAACGCTGATTGTCTACGGAGTAACGATCAACGAGTCTATTTCCAAACTGTTCTTAGCAGGAATAGTTCCAGGGCTTATTTTAGCCAGCTTATTCATGCTTTACGTGGTGGTTTATTCACTACTCAATAATCGCGGCGATATCATTGTTGATGGTGCTAAATCATTTAAGCAGAAATTAGCGGCCTCACGTTTTCTGATTCCCGTGCTGTTGCTGGTCTTGTTTGTAATAGGTTCAATGTATTCAGGGGTAGCGACCGCGACAGAAGCGGCTTCTTTTGGAGTTATTGGCGCCTTTTTATTAGCAATTAGCCAAGGATCAATGACCCTAGATACTTTTAAAGCGAGTATTTTAGGTGCCGTTAGCACGTCAGCAATGATCGCTTTAATCTTAATGGGGGCTTCATTCCTTTCACTTTCTATGGGTTTTACGGGGCTGCCGAGAGATTTAGCACAGTGGATAGCAACACTGGAGCTGTCACGCTTTGAGTTACTGATGGCGCTGCTCGTGTTCTATATAATTATCGGCTGTTTTCTGGATGGCATTTCAGCTGTGGTATTAACAATCGCTATTGTCGAGCCGATGATTCGTCAGGCGGGTATCGATATCATTTGGTTTGGTATCTTTATAGTAGTGGTGGTGGAGATGGCGCAAATCACCCCACCTATCGGCTTTAATTTATTTGTATTGCAAGGTATGACTGGTCATCAGATTGGCTACATAGCGCGTACCGCTGTGCCTATGTTTTTAATCATGTTGCTAATGATCTTCTTACTAATCGGTGTGCCTGAAATTGCGACTTGGTTACCAGAACAGATGCGCTCAAGGCCATAAATGCAATGATAGACAAAGAAGTTGTGGTGCTTGGCGCTGGTATGGTGGGGGTTTGTTCTGCATTAGCACTACAGAGAAAAGGGCTAAAAGTCAGTTTAGTTGAAAGGCGTGAAGTCGGGGGAGAGACCTCTTTTGGCAATGCTGGCATGATTACACCGAGCTCATTAATTCCTTTTAATAACCCCAATATTTTTAGGCAGTTGCCAAAATTTTTAACTAATAAAAGTGATGGTTTTCAATATAGCACTGGCTACTTGATGTCTGAACTGCCGGCGCTGTTTAAGTTTTTGGCAGTTGCTACGCCTCAGTCAACTAATCAGCGTATTAATCATTTACATGCATTGATTGAGCGCTCTATGCATTTACACAAGCAGTGGCAAAGTGCTGAAACAGGTGCTGCTAGCTTGCGTGATTTAGGTTGGTTGAAACTTTATCGAAGTAAAGCTTCCTATCAAAGCGCGCAGTATGAATTGGATATTTATCAGCAATACGGTATCGACACTAAAAGCTTTGATAAGACACAGCTACAACAAGAGATGACATATCTTAACAATACCTATCACAAAGGTGTGCTTATCAAAGGCGCGTTAAGTGTTGCTAGCCCTGCCGCTCTTACTAAAGCCTATAGTGACGAATTCGTAAAAGCTGGCGGAGAGCTCTTAACACTTGATGTCGATAGTTTCACTCAACAAGGCGCTAGATGGGTGCTGCACTCGGCCAGTCAAGGTGATGTCATTTGCAACCAGCTAGTGGTAGCAGCAGGACCGTGGTCAAAGGCGTTATTAGCTAAGGTGAATGTAAAAATCCCGATGATCTTTGAGCGCGGTGCGCACCGTGAGTTTCACTATGATCAAAACACGCCAACACAGCAGCATCTATCGCGTCCTATCCATGATGTGCAAGCGGCTTTTGTCGCAACGCCTATTGATAATGGTTTAAGGGTATGTTGTGGGGTTGAGCTTAACGCTCAAAATGCTCAATACTTGGACCATCAGCTTAATAAGATTGAGAAAAGTGCCAGACAAACACTGCATATTCCCAATAAGAAGACGACTCAATGGAAGGGTGCAAGACCCACTATGCCAGATAGTCTTCCTGTTATTGGTCGCAGCCGAATGCAAGGCCTGTGGTTAAATACAGGTCACCAGCATATAGGCTTTTCAACGGGCCCTGCCAGTGGTGAAATGCTCGCTGAGTTAATGGCTAGCGAGTCATCACACGTAGATGCATTGGCTTTCTCTCCTGGGCGCTTCAATATTTAAAATCCAACAGGTTATTTAGGCCGCTGTTTCTGGGTGGATGATAGCTAGTTTATTAATCGGACAGCAGCTGTTTTAAATGCTACATTCCACATTCAATATTATTCTAAATTCAGCAGTTGAATCAAGAAAGTAAGCACAAGTTGTTGATGCTCCGAGTAAACCAATTACTTGCACTCCCTTTTCGTACTCAGTCGCCTAATCTAGGATTAAAAATAAGATGATGCTTCATGCATCGTAAAGTTTGCGTAAGTGGGATGCTGGGTGCTTAAATGAAGTTAGAAAATCCTCAATCAGTCATCGTCATAGGTGCAGGTATTATTGGCGTGCTAAGTGCTCTGCAGCTGCAGCGAGAAGGGCATGTTGTCACATTAGTTGATAAAGAGCTACCGGGTAGTGGCTGTTCATTTGGCAATGCCGGTATTTTGGCAAGATCCTCCTTTGCGCCTCTCTCTTCTCCCAGTTCATTACTTCAAGCACCTGCTTGGTTGTTAAATCCGCGTGGACCACTGAGTATTCGCTGGGGCTATATTTTAAAAATGTTACCTTGGTTAATGGCGTACTTAGCAGCGGGCTTTCGCAAAGATTATAGTGCCAGGGGTGAGGCATTAAAGGCTTTAACCGCTAATTCTCTGCGCCAGTATCAAGTATTGGCACAGCTGGCAGAATGTGAAGAGCTGATTGAAAAAACGGATTATATGCAGGTCTATCGAAGTGTCAAAGCCAGAGAGAAAAGTGATTCAGACATCCGCTGGCGGCAGGAAATGGGCTTTAAAATAGATCTGTTAAATGCAGCGGATATTCAGCGGCTTGAACCTGCTCTATCTGATAAATTTATCAGCGGCTTTTTAATCCGTGATCACGGTTATGTCAAAGACCCTCAAGCACTTGTTAGCGCGCTCTTTCACTGTTTTAAATCACTGGGTGGGCAATTTGTTCAAGGCAGTGTTACCAGTATTAAAGAGCGAGATCAAGACTGCCAAATAGTGATCGGAAACCAGCAGTACAGCTGCGACAAACTAGTGATAGCAGCTGGTGCTTTTTCAGCGCGATTGATTGCACTCACTGGAGTATCAATCCCTTTAGAAGCTGAACGCGGCTATCATGTTAGCAGCTCATCACCTAAAGTGAAGATTTCCCGACCAATGATGGATGGAGACCGCAAGTTCTTTATTACACCTATGAGCAAGGGGTATCGAGCGGCGGGCATGGTTGAATTTGCAGGTTTGGATGCTAAGCCCAGTCAAAACAGGCTAGAGGTTTTGCAGCAATCAGCCGAAGATATGTTACCTGGACTAGATACGAGTGATGCTAGTCACTGGCTTGGGTTCAGACCTACCCTTACGGATAGTATGCCGGTTATCAGTACAGCTCCCAATAATGCACGGATCATCTACGCATTTGGGCACCAGCACTTAGGTTTAACTTGCGCACCCGCAACGGCAGAAATAGTGGCTGATTTAATTGCACAGCGACCTAGTAAGTTAGACATATCGGCATTTGATGCCGCGAGGTTTTAACAAATAAAATTCTGTTGCTAGTCACTTTTTATAGCGTTGTGTTTGATAATCGCCGTTAAGTATATGAAAAGGTCCCCGATTGAATGTTAAGATGGTTCTAATCAGATGGGGTATGGTAATGGATGTAACAGCTTTATTAGACAGTATGCAAGCGCGGGTCAATTTTTGGTTTAAAGAGGAAGAGGTGCCCAACATATTTGCCAGTTATGAATTCTGGGTCATTACTGCGGTTATTTTGTTGCTAGGTATTATCTTAGTTTTATTCTTAAAAAGAAAAGCCAGCTCGGCACCTTTACTTAAAACTGTTGATAGTGCCAAAAAAAATATTGAACACAGCAGTGATGTTTTTTTGCAATTGTTGTTAGTAGAGTCAAAACTAATTTATGAACGCTATCAATCCGATATCGCGGCATTTTCATCTAAGTCAATTGAAGACTTAGTTAGATTAGATTGTTCGATACAGGCGACAGACTTCCTTGTTTACAACAGCGGATTTGAAGACCTAAAAGCACTTAAACATAGCGCGTTGAGGTTGCAAATCGTCAAAGCCTACACTCAATTTAAACTGGCTTTACGTAGCGTAGAACAGTGCCAGAAACAGCATTTAGAATATATAGCCCGCTCTAGAGTTGCGGCAGCGTCACAAAAACCTATCGATGACAATGCTACTGCCAAGTCTCGTTTAATGCTGCAAAGACAATTGCGAAGCTTTGATGAAGAGAGTCAGCAAATGACACTGCAAATGGAGCAAATGTTGTCAATGATTAGGTCTGTTCGCCAAAAGAGTTGAGCAAATTTTGTCCTGATTTTAGATTTGTTTTTAAATATCCAGTAAAGAGTGATTTAGATGAACAGGCTTAATTACCTGTTTTCCTCTAAAAACAGATTAGCGTCGCCGTTATATGACTGTTTTTGTCTAAGTAAAATAATGAAAAATTGTTAGAGTGTGTTTAGACTGCTATATTTAGCGGGTAGGATATTGGTTGTAGCTACTTAAATCTTTTTACGCTACATGTGTTCGTAGTCTCATGATATTCAATTCAGGATGGTGATATGGATGAAGAGAACTTAGGGTTTTTAATTGATGATGAAGTAGCCAGTCAAGATGTTCAATTAGCCCCATGGATTATTGGAATTATTGATGATGAACCGCTAGTCCATCAAGCAACGAGTTTTGCGTTGCAAGGAATTGAAATTGGCGGCCGCCCTTTAAGCTTTGTCAGTGCTTTTAATGGACATGAAGGTTATCAGCTTATAAAAGATAACCCCAATATGGCGTTGGTGCTTCTCGATGTAGTGATGGAGCAAGATAACAGTGGGTTAGTATTGGTTGATCGCATTCGAAATGAGCTTGGTAACCACTTAATACAAATCATATTACGCACGGGTCAGCCAGGTGATACCCCCGAAGAAGATTTAATCACCCGCTATGAAATTAATTCCTATAAAACAAAAAACGAGCTAACACGTAGTAAGCTATTCACGTCCGTCGCTTCTGGACTACGTAGCTTTAAGCTTTTAGATGCAATGAATAACAGCCGCAATGGCTTGAGAGATTTAATTCAAGCATCGGGCCGCTTTTTGCAGCAGCGCTCTGTGAATGATTTTTCAAATGAGGTGTTAAAACAATTTACCCATTTGTTCGAAATAACCAATGAATGCATTTTTTGTGTCTCTAAAATGCCGCTCAATGGCCCGGTGTCCTTAAGTGTCAGCGAGCAAAATATAAATGTTTTAGCGGCCACTGCTAGCTATTCTCAATACGTAAATAAAGCGATAGAGAGTCTCGATAAAGCTATTTTTATTCAGGCAAGTCTCGTGTTTGAATCTAAGGAACATGTCTTTAACAGTGATTATGGTTGTCTGTATTTTTCTACGCCTTCAGGTTGGGAGGGCGTAATTATTGTAGATCAGGGCTCAGAGTTACAACATGTTGATGAAGAGTTCTTGCAAATATTCTGTCTGAATGTCGCTATGGGTCTAGAGAACGCCGAATATTTTAACCATTTAAATAAAGCGGCCTATAAGGATGAACTCACCGGTTTAAAAAATAGAGTCGGCTTTATTGAGCATGCTTCACTCCTGCTAAAGCCAAAGTTAAGACAGCATTCGCTGTATTTGTTGGATATCGATTATTTTCATCAAGTGATCACGTCCTTGGGTTATGAATTTGGCAACCTCATATTAAAAAAGATGGCGGTGACATTAAAACAATTGTTTGGTGAAGGCACTATTATTGCGCGGTTACATTCAGATGTGTTTGCGGTGTTAGTTGTGAACTCAAGGTTGGAAGCGCGTGAGGTCGCTGCAAAATGTTCTCGCCCAGTGGTTATTGAAGGGCAATCCATCCGTATGGGATTAACCGTTGGAATGGCCCTGACCCAAGATGGCAATGATTACGTAGATGATATTTCCAAATTGATTTCGCGCGCTGAGATGGCGTTACATGTAGCTAAAGAGCATAAAAGAGGCTCTGGTGAAGTTTATGATAAGGCTTATGAACAAGAGTCTTATCAAAGTATGATGCTACTGAGTGACTTTAGAGGCGGAGTCACTAGAGAAGAACTGTTTTTGGTATTGCAGCCTAAAGTAGATATTAGTGTCGATAAAGTTATAGGTTACGAAGCGTTAATTCGCTGGATGCACCCTAGTAAAAAACTTATACCACCGGGTGCTTTTATTCCCTCTGTGGAAAAGTCGGGCATGTATTATGAGCTTGATTTATATGTCGCCAGAGCACTGTGTAAAATGCTCAATAAGCATCCGGACTTGAACGTACCGGTTTCTTTTAATATATCGGCAAACTCATTGAACCATGATAGTTTTGTGCATGAACTGAAGAATGTATTTATCGAGGAGAAAATCGATTTTTCAAGAGTGGAAATAGAAGTCACTGAAAATGCGCTCATTCATTCGGAACAAGCTATCTCGAGGATAAGCGCGCTCTATAATGCCGGCTTTAAAATAGGCCTGGATGACTTTGGTGCTGGCTTCTCCTCTTTAGCCTATCTGCTGCGACTGCCATTGCATACGATTAAGATTGATAGAAGTTTTGTTGCAGATATTGTCGATCAGCCCGCCTCGCTTATTTTACTAGAAGGCATTTTAGAGATTCTAGGTAAACTGAATAAAGACATTGTAATAGAAGGGGTTGAGACAGAAAAGCAGCGTGATATTTTAGCTAAGCTTGGTATGAAGGTAGTGCAAGGATTTTTGTATTATAAGCCGCTACCCGTTGTAGAAGCGATCTCTCTGTTAAAGAATGATTAACATTCTTTAACAGAGATGAATTAGACGTAACTTAGATCAGCATGAATTTTATTCCTCGCTTCGCAAAGCGAATGAGCTTATTTCTGCGATCTTTAATGGTCTGTAAGGTAGTATTCGCTATCATCTATATGAGGCGCTGAAATAGCAATTTTAATACTCAATTGATGAGCTTTTAATTGATTG